>OFFY01000169.1_pt1 | contig 67216 bp, 65 predicted proteins | sample 1521481 | NCBI WGS metagenome assembly OFFY01 (sample SAMEA3504117, study PRJEB24116) | mouse gut metagenome | biome: mouse gut; feature: mouse-associated habitat; material: faeces | place: Denmark | collected 2011
CTACAAGCCTTCTGACGGCAGAACTTCACTTGCCAGCTATACATGAATTTCAAAAGGTATCTGCCCCTGTGAGCATATTCAATGTAAAACTAAGCAATATGAATCTGCGGCTTGATGCTTCCTATCATGTTCCAGCGGTAGATGCGATTGTTGCCCACCTCAAAGAGAATGCTGCCGAAGTAACAACGGTAGGTGACAGTCGGATAAGCGAGGCGGTCATTTTACCAGGCAGATTTAAGCGTGTCTATGTGGAAGAAGGATATGGTCGAATTTTTATAGGCGGAAAACAGTTGGGAGAATTGGACCCATCAAATAAGAAGTATCTTTCCAATGTCCATCATGGTGACCGTATTGCACAACAACTCGAATTGAAAGAAAATATGACCCTTATAACTTGTAGTGGTACAATTGGAAGAGTGGCACTTGTTGGAAAACATTGGGATGGTTGGACAGCAAATCAGCATATAATCCGTGTTGTACCTGCCAATAAAGATATTGCTGGATACCTTTATATTTTTCTGGCATCTGACTATGGTCGCACATTGATTACCCGCTATACATATGGCTCTGTGGTCGATGAAATTGATGACGATCATGTTCGGCAAATTTCTATCCCGCTGTTGCGTAATCAGGAGGTACAGCAACAAATCAACTCTCTCGCATTAGAATCGAACGCCAAGAGATATGAGGCCTACAAGCTGGAGCAAGCGGCTCTTCGCATTATGAATGAGGAGGTTATTTTTGCAAAATAAATTGCAGCGCTGTATTATCCAATGCGACCAAATTATGACAGCTCCACGAGCTTATGAAAGCAAGACCGTGGAGTTGTTTTTATTCGGTATCACAGGTATGCTACAACTTCAATTTTTCTGGAGCAACTGGATTGAGAATAGGAATCCTCCGTCCCAGTTTTCTGGCATACCTCACCGTCATCGCCGTCCCACCCCGCCATTCTCTGTTATTTGGACTGATAGAATTAAACATTCTTTTTTTACAAATAAAGAGAGAACAGGTTTATATTTTGACCAGCCCTCTGTATAAAGAAAGATATGTTACCACAATTCTAATGAATCTTCCGCATCTATCCACGTCTGCATACCACCCTCAAGATACAGCGTTGCATATTCAAGGGGATTATCTATTGCTAAAGCATTTAAGGCGCATTCAGAGCATGGTGTTGTTTTCAATCCTTCTTCCGCTTTTCCGCAGTTTATTCGTAAAACGTATCCGTCAAAAGTTGTTACATCAATACAGTTATGAAGCATATTATATGTTGCGTAAATAAATATCATATCTTATCAGCCCTTTCTTGTCAGTGTTTTGAAGAAATTTGTGAAAGCATTCTAATCAATTCTTCCTGCCCTGTTCATTTCATATTATAATTTGTTACAGGTTTTTCTTTCCCTTATTTTTGCCCTTATGAGGGTTCGTAACATGAGGGAAAAGGATATAACACAAGGGAAAGTATAAGGGCAAACTCACTTGTTATAAATTTAGCATTTTCAAGGGTTTGCGGACTTTTTGAAGATAAAATATAACAGTTATTAAATGCTATAAAAAGTGTCTTATCAGAATTCTGGTTTATCGGGCAGTCATCCACTGGTGGAGGACTGCCCACTTTGAATATTTTGACGAATGGTTCAGCAAATCCGCTTTCAGCAACACCAATCTGAAAAGGGAGTTATTAAATAAGAAAAGATGTTGGGTACTTGACATTCATCTCTCATTGTGTATAATAAAAGTTACAACGGCAGAAAGAATAGCGGTCTCGCATCAGGCGGGGGGTTATTCTTTCTGCTTTTTTGTGCTATACATGGGAGGAGAAAATATTTATGACCAAAGAGAGCGGCAGAGTTATTTCGAACCGAGAGGTGAAAGACAGCGCGTTTACGGCGTATTTCGGAGAACCGGAAAACGCGTCGAGACTGTATGCCGCTCTGGGGGACGAAGAGGTAACCCCAGACGATATTACTTATGTGACGCTGGAGGGAGTGCTGTTCGTCGCCAGGAAGAATGATCTGGCGTTCACGGTGAAGAATCGGGTGCTGGTCATCAGTGAACATCAGTCTACGATTAACGAGAACATGCCCCTGCGGGATTTACTGTATCTGGGAAGGACTCTGGAGAAACTGCTGGATGAGCGGACGCTCTATAAACGCAGACAGTTTCGGATTCCTACGCCGGAGTTCTATGTTTTTTACAATGGTAATGAGACCTGTCCGCCAGAAAAAATATTGCGGCTTTCGGATGCATTTCTTGATAAAACAGAGCATCCTATGGTAGAATTGGAAGTGAAAGTAATCAATATAAATCTGCCAGCAGGACATAAGCTGTTGAAAGAATGCCGTCCGATGTATGAATATTCATGGTTTATTCAGAGGATCAAAGAGTATTTGGGCGCCGGATGGGTTCGCGACGAGGCGATTAAACGGGCAGTCAGGGACTGCAAAGTAGAGGGAGTCTTGACGGAGTTTATAAGGAATCATGGTTCGGAGGTGGTAAATATGTTGTATACACAGTGGAATTATGATGATGCGGTGGAAGTGGAACGGGAAGAGGCGTATGAAGACGGCCGGGAGGCTGGGATGGCCCTTGGAAAGTTAATTGGAATCGCAGAGGGAAGGGCAGAGGGAGAGCGGCAGGTAATATGTACGTTTTTGGAGCGTCTGGGGGAGATTCCCAGAGATATACGCCAGCGCATCGACAGCGAAGAGGACAGTAGGATTCTGAAAAAATGGTATATAATGGCATCAGCGGTAAAAGATTTTGATACGTTTCGGGAAAATATGAATGGGATATAAAGATAGATATTTTACTCGCATTGACTTTTTCTCTCAGGTATAGTAAGATGTATTATAACGCTTTAAAGCGTCACAGAAAAAAAGTACAGAGAGGGAAAGACAATGCCCGTTACGGATTTACTGGAGAGAAATCACAAGCTATATGGGGACGAAGTGGCCTTGGTGGAACTGAATCCCACGATGAAAGATACCAAGCGCACCACCTGGAAAGAGTATGATCTGGTGCAGCAGACCTCTGCGGAGCCTTACAGGAGAGAGATTACCTGGAGCGTATTTGACGAGAAGGCCAATAGAGTGGCCAACATGCTGATTCAGCGGGGGATTCAGAAAGGGGACCGGGTAGCGATCCTGATGTTCAACTGTCTGGAATGGCTGCCCATTTATTTCGGCATCCTGAAAACAGGAGCCATTGCCGTGCCCTTTAACTTTCGCTTTGACGCCAAAGAGATTCAGTATTGCGCAGATCTGGCAGAGGTACATATCCTGTTTTTCGGGCCGGAATTTATCGGTCGTATTGAGTCCATAGAAGGACAACTCAGCAAAGGCCGGTTGTTGATTTATGTGGGAGACGGCTGCCCCACCTTTGCCGAGAGTTATCGGGAACTGGTGGCGGACTGTTCCAGCCAGCCGCCCTTGGTGCGCCTGGAGGAGGAGGACGATGCCGCCATCTATTTTTCCTCTGGTACTACCGGTTTTCCCAAGGCCATTCTGCACAATCATGAGAGTTTGACCCAGGCGGCTCAGATGGAGCAGAAGCATCATCTGACGGATCGAGACGATGTGTTTTTGTGCATTCCTCCTCTGTACCATACGGGGGCCAAGTTCCACTGGATGGGGAGTCTGTGTGCAGGCAGCAGGGCTGTACTGCTTAAAGGCGCCACGCCCGAAATTATTTTAGATACAGTATCCAAGGAACACTGTACCATTGTCTGGCTGCTGGTTCCCTGGGCTCAGGATATTCTGGGCAGCCTGGATCGGGGAGACTTGAAGCTGGAGAATTATGAACTGGGGCAGTGGAGACTGATGCACATTGGCGCCCAGCCTGTTCCGCCGTCCCTGATCAAGCACTGGAGGGAATATTTCCCTCATCATATGTATGATACCAACTACGGCCTGTCCGAATCCACCGGGCCGGGCTGCGTACATCTGGGAATCGAGAATATTCGGAAGGTGGGAGCCATAGGTGTGCCCGGTTACCGCTGGAAGTGCAAGATTGTGGACGAGGACGGGCAGCCTGTGGCGCAGGGGGACGTGGGAGAACTGTGCGTCAAGGGTCCCGGTGTCATGACCTGTTATTACAATGATCCGGAGGCCACGGCGGCTACCCTGAGAGATGGTTGGCTGCGTACCGGGGACATGGCCATGCAGGATGAGGACGGCTTCATTTTCCTGGTGGACCGAAAGAAGGACGTGATTGTAAGCGGTGGAGAAAATATCTATCCCGTGCAGATCGAAAACTTTTTGAGCGCCTGCGAAAAAGTGAAGGATGTGGCGGTGATCGGCCTGCCGGACAATCGCCTGGGTGAGATCACCGGCGCAATAATCGCCGTTAAGGAGGGGATGTCCTGCACGGAGGAGGAGATCCAAAAATTCTGTGAAGAACTGCCGCGGTATAAGAGGCCCAAGAAGATTATCTTCGCGGAGGTGCCCCGGAACGCCACCGGCAAGATCGAGAAGCCGGCTCTGCGCAGGAAGTACGGTGCTGATCAGCTGGTGGCCCGGCAGAACAGGGGATAAATGGAAAATAGAGAATAAGGGATTTTGAGCGCCGCACATATTGCATTTGCGTATGTGGGGCGCTTGTTGTATGGGAAGGGGAGCACGATGGATATAATTCATTCTTGCGGTGGTATACGGATTGTGTGCGCAGTGATATGCGGGTTGGTACTTGACAATATAAGGATACTTTTATATAATAAAGGAAAAGACTTTTTGGATAAAATATATAAAAGAAATTTTAGAAGGCGTTTTAATGATAGATGTTTTTGTAAATGAGAAACCCAAAGCGCAATTGCAATTTATTTGGAGTTTGGTAATTATTTTTCAAAGAAGGGAGGGCGGAATTTATACTGAGAATGTAAGCGTATATGCAATTGTGCATTGAGGGGATATGTCTTTAGTGATGCAAACCTATATTTATTTTGCAGGTAGAAAGGAGTTGTATGAAAATGACGAAAAAGATGGTTGCTTGGATTGTAAGTATTGTTTTGTGTGTATCAATGTGTATGACAGCGTATGCCAATGAGAGTTTATATGAGGCTGAGACAGATGAGAATCTTCAGCTGATAGAAGCGGATGTCCTTGTGTCAATAATGCCAAGGTATACGGCGAATTTAGATTTTGACGAGATTCCGGTAGGCTATGTGTACTATGGTCAAAATCAGTTCAATTTGTCCGCGGGAACAAAAATCTTCTGCAATTTTGAGAGCACAGGAAAGTTTTCTCTGGCCCTTTTTAATCGTGATATAGGCAGGCCCTGGACAAGTGAAATCATTCATGAAAGTTCCTGCAGTTCCGAGATAACCGTTCCTGTTGATGGAACATATAGCATAGGGGTATATAACAGGGACTCAAAGCCGATTAAGGTTACGGGGTCATATTCTTTGTAGGAGGGAAGCATGAAGACAAAAAGAATGGTATTGTTTTTTATTCTGATCTGCTTTTGCGCAGTGGTGATAGTGGGTGTAAACATATACGCGAAAAACTTTGCGGCGACCGGCACAGGCGCTGATTCCCAGGACGGGGCTTATCACATTGGTTCAGAGGGCAGCGGCAGAGAGGCAGAAGGGATATTAATGGAAAGTCCGATAGAAGACGGATCTCAGATCCAGGGAGACGCCCTGGGCACTGATGCGGTTGGAGGGGCCAGCTATATTGGGCCGGATGGCGATGAGGAGGACGGGGACAGGACGCTTTTGGAGACGCCTCTTGACCAGTAGCCTGTTAATAACGCAAACTATATCTCACATGGTTTACCAACGAGCCGTTTATTAAAAACGTCCCAGGCTTGGGTCTGGATGTCATTGGCTTCAAATAATATCTGCATCATACTCCGGGTGACATATTCGGTTCCGTCACGGTCAGACCAAAGAAACACCGTATACCCGTAAAACTTGTTTTCGTGCGCAACCGCAATAAGCATATCATCATTCCTGTCCATGGATTGTTCGTATTCAGACGCCGAGATTATACGCAGGTATGGCTGCCGCTGGTCCGTTGAGTGTTGCTGCAAAGTCTGCAAATCCCTGTTAAAATCCGGCAAGGAGTTCCGGCCAGTAAACGATAATGTGACTGTATCCAGTACTGCATTGGTGTTTACCCGTTTTATCATTTTTGAATGGCTGCGCCATAAGCAAAACAATCAAAAATTATCAAAGCCCTTTCACAAAAATCATGGACGACATTCTTGCGAAAGGGCTTATTGATTTAATATTTAAAAATAATCCGGGGGTATATCAAAATGAAAAAGGATGCTATGTGCTTTTCGAAAAGCGCAAAGTTCTTATTCAATGGAAATCAGGTTGTGGCTGTAAATCGGTATGATGGCGGGTGGATCAGATTTTCCAAAGAGTGTTATGAATATCTGCTAAGGGGCATGGAAGCAGGACTGCCCAAAGAAGATTTTCTGGAAGCCTTTATGGATGAAGATGACAAGGCTTACATAAAAAAACTGGTTGATGGGCTGGAAAAAATAGGCGTGGTTGTGGATGCCGAAGAAAGAGAATGTGAAGAAGAACCACAGCTGGAGAGCGTTCAATTTTCGATAACCAACAGGTGCAATCTGCAGTGTAAACATTGCGCTGCAAGTGCAAAAGGCCTGGAAGGAGACGAACCTCTTGATACAAACGATATAAAGGGCATAATCGATAAACTGGTGCCGTGTCGAATGAAAACTATTGTTTTGTCAGGCGGAGAACCTTTGGTGCGAAAAGATTTTTTTGAAATTCTTCGTTATATAAAGAAAAAAGATAAGAATGTTAAAATCGCGCTTATGACAAATGCTCTTTTGATTAACAATGACAATGTCAAGGATATCGTCGAAAATGTTGAGTCGATTGATATTAGTCTTGATGGATATGATGAAGAAAGTTGCAGCAGCATCAGAGGAAAGAATGTTTTTTCCCGTGTTATTAAAAATATTGCATTACTGCAAGAAAAAGGAATGAAAAAAATAGCGCTTTCGATGGTATCGCTGGGAAGGGATTATGAGGGAGAGAATAAGTTTAGAGAACTGTGTAAAAAGCTTAACGTGGAACCGATGATAAGGAGACTTTCATTTACGGGGAGAGCGAAAGAAAATGAAGAATACTTAAGAAAGTTAGAGAAAATAACACAAGCAGATGAAAAAGTCGGTATTCCTATCGAAAAGGCTAGAGATGCTACTAAGGCGTGCACTTGTAAGGCCGGAATCAGAATGATTAACATCAATGAATCGGGGTTCATTTATCCTTGTAATACCTTTGACAGCTGTATGGAGAAAATCGGAAATATTATGGAGATAGAATCTCTATATGATTTTCTAAAGAAGCGCATGAATTCGATTTCTGACAATGATATGGAATTTTACAGGTTCAATCCATATTACGAACAAATTTGCAGTGATTGTAATGTTCGATACTTTTGCTGGACATGTCCGTATGCTGCTATGGACTATAGGAGTGAACATTCAGATCTATCTGATTATTGTGAAGGGAAAAAAGCTTATTTATACCCGATTATTTGGGGAGAAAAGCCGGCACAGGTGGAATCATAGATGAAAAAGGCAACTTTTACGATATTTGTAACCACAAAATGCAATTTATATTGTACTTATTGTTATGAAAAGGATTTTCATAAAGCTGAAATGTCAGCGGATGTTGCTCAAAAAACAGTAGACTTTGTTAAAAAGAAGATAGAAGAAAATGGCCTGACTCATATAGTTGTTCGCTTTCATGGCGGAGAACCGCTGCTTAATTATGAAGTCATCGAGTATATCATGGATGCGCTTGCGGACAGCCTGTGTAAGACCAGCTTTTTTATGACAACAAATGCCACATTAATCAGAAGGGAAATGATACCTGCATTAGCGAAGTTTGAATCCTTAAGCGTGAGTATAGATGGCACTGCGGAAGAGCATAATAAAAACAGGATTAATATGGGCGGTCAGGGTACTTTCTGCGAAGTGTGTAAGAGTGTAGATTTGTTATTAAGATATATCCCCAATCTAACTGCAAGGATGACAATCACTCCGGATACATACAAGAGAGTGTTTGACAATTTTAAAAGCATCGCTGACTTGGGAATAAAAAATATTGATGCTGATTTGGACTTTACATCGAGTAGATGGACAAGTGAAATGCTTGCAGAATATCTGGACGAATTAAAGAAGATAGCGATTTATATCAGAAAAAGGGAAGAAGAGGGCGTTTACATAAATAGTTCATTAATCGGAGCAGCTGCTGTAAAAACAAAAAATACATTATGCGATGGCGGAAAGTCGTCTTTTTCAATTACGCCTGATGGAAAGATATATCCTTGCGTGGCGGTTGCATTTAACGAAGAATTTTTGCTTGGCACTGTTGAGAACGGAATCACGAATGAGAAATTGCTTGATAAGATAAAAGAAGTAGGAAATGAAAGAAATAAGCAGTGTGAAGATTGTGCCAGATATGATTATTGTGTTATGACGAGATGTAAAATAATAAATTACGCATATACTGGGGACTTTAACTTACCTATGTCAATAATGTGCGCAAATGAACATATCAAGGTAAAATTAGGAAAGTACTTGCTTCACCAAAATTATTAACAGAGGAACCTTGAAAATGGCTAAAAGCCACACAGCTACTATATTTTAATTAAATTTTGCTTTTCACTTATTAATAGAAAAAGAGTATATTATATCCTTTTTTAGAAGGATTTTGATGTTTTTTCTACATGTATTAAATTTTATAATTCATGGAGTAGTTTTAGTTGAGGTACTACTTTGTGAATAATGTAGGCTTCATTTGACCATATAACCACATGAATATATGGAATACTAAAAGAAGGGAGGAAAAAGCTATGCTGAAGATTGAAAAGATTGAGGACAAGAGCCTTAATCTTGATGTTCAGGGTCAGGGTTGTCACGACGATTGTTATATCGGAGCCCATTGGGAGTTAAAGGCTAACTACAGTACTATGGGTTGTGAATGGCATAATGCTGAAAACACTGCAAAGACCTGGTTCCTCTGGTAAGAGGAGTATGACGTAATACTCTGTGGTGCTCTATAATATATTATAGAGCACCTACCAAAAAAAGTAGTAAAGACGCAAGGGGGCATAATATGTGCTTTGTCATTAAAAGTAAAATGTTTCGCATTATGAAAAACCCAATATATTATATTGGCATAATAGCGATGTTAGTATTTGTATATATGGAGTGCGGTAAGTATCTGAAAATAAATTACTTTTCCGATGATTCGCATATAAAGCCTCTTGACGAAGCTCTTGTCGGAGAAGCGGATGTGATGGATGGGTACATACCCATGACGGAAGAAGAAAGATTCGATGACGGACTGCTTAAATTGAGAAAAGATTTGGTAGAAACAATCGGGATGGATGAATCTCAGGTAGAGCAATTTTGCATTAACGCGCGTAAAATGGAGATGCGGGACGCAATAGATTATTTACAAAAGGAATACCCTTTTGTGGCAGATGTTTCCCTCTATTTTTATGTGGGTGAAGGGAAAAAATTCGGATCCGTAACAGAAGTTAATGAGTATATAAAAGATGCTTTGAGCAGGGAAGATTACATGGATTATATGGGGCGCAAGTATGCAGATTACTTAGGAACTATTTTTGCGTTCTTTTGTCTGATTCTTTATCCGTTTTATTTTAGTTCGGACAGTAAGAAAGAGATCTATGAGCTTCTTCATACCAAGCCTATATCAGGCAGAAAGTATATTTTATCGCAGGCACTTGGCAGCATATTAATTGGTTTGTCAGCAGTTTTGGTAATAACGCTTGTGTTTCAGGGCATTATTTTATTTAACAAAGACAGATTTGATTTTACTGTAAATACCATGAGAATATGGAAATATACGCTTTGGTGTCTGACTCCGAGCATTGTTTATGTTTCCGCGGTTTTTCTTCTTTTGAGCAATGTTTTTAAGTCGCCTTTTGCGGCAATTCCGCTTATTTTTGTCCAGATTTTCTTTTCGAATGCCGGAGTGAAAAATGTGGAAGGTATTTTTGAATATATGCATCGTCCGGGTGCGATTTTTGTCAGATATCCCGAATTGTTTTTCGAGACGAAAATGGCAGATCAATTTTATATCTATCAGATAGGGCTTCTTGCTTTGGCTGCTTTGGCAGTGATGCTTGCTATAGTATTATGGGAAAAGAAAAGGGTGTAGATAAAGACCACTATGAAATGTCCATTATTAAGAAAAATAAAAACTTACATCGGCGTATCTCTTCCGTGGTATATCAGTATCCCGGTGATTATGTTTTCAATTATGTTTCCGATCCTGTTCGGATGTAACACGTATGAGGATGTTGGGGCTACTTTGGACAGATGCTTTAGTTTTTTGGCTGTCCTGACTTTTTCGAATGTTTATTATATTGAAATACAGCAAAAAACCGCCGAAGTATATAATTTGTTGCCAAACAGAAGAAAAACAGCGGATATTTTAAAAAGATTGCTTGTAAGATTTCTTTTTTTAACATGTATGATAGGCATATGCTTTGCAGGCTACTCAATAAAAGGCTTGCATGTGTATGTGGGTCAAGAAGCGGGGACTATGTTTATTCAGGCTTTTTTTTCGGTAGTGGCAGTAATGTTTTTGTTTGGCGCCATAAGTTATTTGTGTGTGAATCTATCAGCTAACATGGGTTTGGGAATCGGAATAGGAATTGTGGTTTGGATGATTTTGATTTCGACCGTGGCTTTAAACCTGCCTGCTTTGTTTAATTTCTTTTCATATGGTGTCAAAGATGATTGGTACAAAGGAAAGGTGACAGCGATCGTTGTGGGGATGTTATTTTTCTTTATGGGGACATCATTAATTGATAAAAAAGCAAATAAAGATTAGTGGGTGATGCTTTGGTTTGTAAAATTGCAATAATAGACAGTGGAATAGATTTGGATTTTTATAAAAATCACGTAATTAAGTATGTTGAATACGCGGAGGAGACGGGTGACGAAAGTGAATATGATTCAAACGGACACGGTACGCTGTGCTGTTCGGCTATGCTTTCGATTAATCCCGCTATTCAGTTTGTTGTAATCAAAATATTGAATGAAAAAAATCTCTGTTCCGATGAAAGATTGCTCAGAGCATTGAATTTATTAAAAGACGTGGATGTGGATATCATCAATTTGAGCTTATCGACGTATTCTATGGCGTTTTCGGAACAATACAAAAAAATAGTAGCGGATTTGGCTGCTCAGGGTAAAGTCATTATTGCGGCTGCCGCAAACGGAAATATAGATTCGCTGCTATCGGGTTTAAGAGGAACAATCGGGATATATGGAAATCTGTTTGAAAGCCCCGATGATTATTGGTATAAAAAGACCGATGAAGTTCAGTGTGTTGCAAACTGCGTACCATACTTATACAGAGGAAAGCGAGGACAATACGAGCTGTTTGGCGGAAACAGCAAAGCTACGGCAGTTTTTTCGGGAATTGTTTCTTTGCATTGGGACAAAATCAAAAACTGCAGTTTTGCGGATAAAGAGACGTTTCTGGAAGGATTGGCCAAGCGGCAATCATGGTCAAAAGAAGATATTTGTTTGAATCCTTTATCGATTAAAGAATACACAGTGGAATCGGTCAGGGACGAGATCTATTTAAAAGTTGCCGATATTATGGCGGAAAAATTGAAGGTCGGTTTAAGCGATGTCATGAATTCTAAGGGTAAACGCCTGTATGAATGGGGGTTAACAAGATACAATGTGTTTGGCATTGTAAAAGCCATAGAAAAAGAGATAGGGATTAAACTTACGTATTCAAATATTAATATTTTTTGGTTTAGTTCTATAGATACTCTTTGCAACAAAATCAGAGAGGCAAAGGATAATTTGAAGAGTTATGAATAATAGTCTGAAAATTCTATGGAAATATGTAAAGGAAATATATTTAAAAAGTAATATCAAAATCAGTGCGGCTGTTTTTGTTTTATCCGCAATAAAAATAGTAAGCGTATTGGTTCCCCCCATCTATATCATCAAGATAATGGATGAGGCGATTCCGAAAAATGACGGAAGAAATATTTTTACATATATATGTATAATTCTGGCTTTTACACTCCTGGACGTGATACTGGGGATTAGCATTCAGAAATTGTACAATGAAATGGGGAAGAGAGCGTACATCAAATACCAGAATCAGTGCCTGGAGCACATGTACAGGCTTGATGGGAGATATTTGAGCAACAGTCGTATCGGCGAAAAACTTACGACCATGATGAACGATGTGTCTCAAATAAAAACATTGACATCTCCGGTCATTTTTGATTTTGTGATGGATACAATCACAGCAATCGTTATGATGTTTTTTCTTGCACGAATTCAAGCGGATATGCTTTTGATGGTTTTGTGTATTTTGCCGATTATATTTTTCAGCCAGAGATACTTTCAAAAGAAAGGTATGGAAAAGGCTAATAAAGCCAGGGATATGCAAAGCCATTATGCGGATATACTTGAAACGATTGTTTCAAATACTTTTTCCTGCATATTAAGTAACGGGCAATCATATTTCTTTAAAAAGCATGATAAGAGAATAAATGAATCGGAAAACTGCACCAATGAAATGAAAATGGTGCACGCAAAAAACGCAGGGGTCTTAAATTTTTTGTCGGCACTGTTTACCATTACGATACTTGGTGTAGGCGGATTCAGGGTGATGAGAAACACTTTGTCAATAGGCTGCCTGATCGCATTTAACATGTATTCGCAAAGATTAGTTCTTCCTGTACTAAAGATTTCAAGTATGATTATGACTTTACAGGGGGTTGTTGTTTCACTGGGACGCCTGGAAAACTTTATGGGGGAGACAGAAGTTGAACCGGCTTCTTTTGAACCGAATGCGTTCATGAGTAAAGAAAGCAGGGAGATAAGCTTTGAAAATGTTTTCTTTTCTTATGAAGAAAAACCTGTCTTGGAAGATGTATCAATGAAGTTTAAGCCAAACAATTTCAATGTGGTAGTGGGCGAGAGCGGATGTGGTAAGTCAACGTTAACGACGCTTTTGTACCGAATATGGAGTGTAAGCGGCGGAACAATAAGAATTGATGGACAAGACTATAAAGACTATGCAATAAAGGATTTAAGAAATAACATTTCGATTGTAGGGCAGGATGCATTTTTATTTAATGATACGGTGCTGAAAAATATTGCCATGAACGATTGCGAGGACATGGATAAGGTGGTGCAGTGCTGCAAAATTGCTTGTATACATGATTTTATTATGTCGCTTCCGGAACAGTACGAAAGTTTTGTCGGGGACAGAGGAGTAAAGCTCTCGGGAGGAGAAAAACAAAGAATCTGTATTGCCAGAGCACTTTTAAAGGATAACCCCATCTTGGTGTTGGATGAGGCCACCTCAGCGCTTGATCAGTTAACGGAACGCAAGTTGCTGGATAATTTGGCTCAGAACAGTAATGGGAAGATATTTATTTTGATAACGCATAGATTAACCAGCATTGTTGATGCGGATAATATCATAGTTTTAAAAGACGGGAAAGTTGAGGCTGAAGGAAACCATTATGAACTGATGCAAAAATCGACCTATTATAGTACGATGTTCCAGCGCAAAGAAAACATTGAATAGTGAAATATCAGGAGGAATAACTCATGAACATTACGATTGAAAATGTTTCTATGAAGTTTAAGGAGAATAAAGCATTAGATAATGTCAGCTTTGAAATCGGTGAAGGAATCTTTGGCCTCTTGGGAGAGAACGGAGCCGGAAAGACGACATTAATGAGGATTCTGACCACATTACTTGAGCCTACGGAGGGCAGTGTTACCATCTGCGGACAGAAGCTGTGCGCGGCAAACAGGGAAGAGATAAAGAAATTGATTGGATACCTTCCGCAGGAATTGGGGCTGTATCCGTCTCTGACCGTGAGAGAAACTCTGGACTATTTGGGCGGTCTGTGCGGGTTAAAAAATAGGGAGAGAAAAGAAAGAATAGATATGCTTTTGGATCAAACCCATATGCTTGAGCATCAGAACAAAAAGAACAGGCAGCTGTCCGGAGGAATGAAGCGAAGAGTCGGTTTGATGCAGGCGATGCTGACAGATCCCAAGGCGCTTATAGTGGATGAGCCAACTACCGGACTCGATCCTGAAGAAAGAATAAGGATCAGAAATTTATTGTCCGATTTTTCCAGAGATAGAATTGTTCTTTTTTCCACTCATGTGGTTGAAGATTTGAGTGCAACTTGCTTTAAACTTGGAGTGTTAAAGAGAGGAAAAGTTATATACCAAGGTACTTTGGCGGATATGATGAAGGCAGCTGATGGTCATGTGTTCCAGAAAGTTGTGAAAGATGAGAAGGAAATGGAAGCATTAAGAAACAGCTATAGTATTGTGAACAGTGTTTACGGGGAAGAAGGATGTAGGGTTAAATTTATTTCTAAGGACAATCCCGATATAACTGCCATCAGAACGGAGATATCTTTGGAAGATGCATATATATATTTAAACAGTATTTCTGATAGTTAATAATTCATGAATGATAAACCGGGCAAACACCAATGCGGTATTAGATACAGTCGTATTATAGTTTACTGGCTGGAACTCCTTGCCGGGTTTTAACAGGGATTTGCAGACTTTGTAACAGCACTCTTGAGTTAACAAAAGAGCCATATAGAAAGGGGCCGGTGCAGTCAACCGGCCTCTTCCTTTACTTAATGGCTATTTGCCCAGGGCAGTGGACTGCTTGACCATGGTCTCTTTGTTGTAGCAGGCGAAAGTCTCCTCCACCAGTTTTTGATCGGGTTTTGGAGTGACCAGGCTCACCACCGGTACAAGAACCAGACCGGCCAGCATGGCTATGGCGCCGCAGTTAATGGGGTTTCGCATGATAGCAGGCAAAAGACCGGGGGCTGCCATCTCCACCAGCATCAGCCCGGAACCGAAGATAAAGCATGTCCAGCAGGCGGCTTTGGTGGTCTTTTTCCAATACAGGGCGTACAGAAACGGCGCCAGAAAAGCCCCTGCCAGCGCTCCCCAGGAGATGCCCATAAGCTGCGCAATAAAGGTAATGGAACTCTTGTACTGGATCAGCGCCAGAATGGCGGAGATGGCGATAAACACCACCACCAGAATGCGGATCAGCAGGAGCTGCTTTTTATCGTCCAATTTTTTCAGAAAAGTTTCTTTCAAAAAGTCTATGGTCAGGGTGGAACTGGAGGCGATGACCAGGGAACTTAAGGTGGACATGGAGGCCGAGAGCACCAGAATGACCACCAGGGCAATCAGCACCGGTCCCAGGTTCTGCAGCATGGTGGGGATCACAGAGTCATAGCCATTTGCCGCGATGTCGATCCGGTCGGAGAACAGTCTGCCGAAGCCTCCCAGGAAATAACAGCCTCCTGCCACCACCAGCGCAAACAGAGTGGAGATAATGGTTCCTTTTTTGATGGATTCCTCGTTTTTGATGGCGTAAAACTTCTGCACCATCTGGGGCAGTCCCCAGGTGCCCAGGGAGGTGAGGATCACCACAAACAGCAGATTCAGGGGATCCGGTCCGAAGAAGGAGGCGAAAATACCGGGCGTCTCGGTGACCGCCGGGTCTGTGATCCGGGCCAGTCCTTCATAGGCAGCCATGAAGCCGCCCTTGTTTCGGATCACGGCCACAATGACGGTGACGATGCCGAAGAGCATGATGATGCCCTGGATGAAATCATTGATGGCAGTGGCCATATAGCCTCCGGCGATAACATAGATAGCTGTGAGCACCGCCATCAGCAGGATACATACGGAGTAGTCGATGTCAAAAGCCATGCCGAACAGCCGGGAGAGCCCGTTGTACAGGGAGGCCGTATAGGGGATCAGGAAGATAAAAATAATTACCGAGGCGGCGATTTTCAGCGGTCTGCTGCCGAAGCGCTGCCCGAAAAACTGCGGCATGGTGGCGGAATCCAGGTGCTGGGTCATGATCCGGGTGCGCCTTCCCAGTACCACCCAGGCCAGCAGGGAGCCGATGACGGCATTGCCGATGCCTGCCCATGTGGCGGCGATGCCGTATTTCCAGCCAAACTGTCCAGCATAGCCCACGAACACCACGGCGGAAAAATAGGAGGTTCCATAGGCGAAGGCGGTGAGCCAGGGCCCCACGGAGCGTCCTCCCAGCACGAAGCCGTTCACATCCGTGGCGTTTTTGCGGCAGTAAAGACCGATGCCGATGAGTACGGCGAAGTAGAGAATCAAAATGATCAGTTTTAACATAGTTCGATATCCTTTCGTATTTAGGAGTTCCGCACCGGGCCAGCACATGGGACTGCTGCTGCGTGTCCGGCGCGGATATAAGACACTAATGCTTTAAAGCGTTGAAGCGTCACTGTGGAAAGTTTAGCATAATATGCGGGAAAAGTCAATCTCACATTTTTAACTGTATTTTTATATGGTGTTCTACACACTGGATGCCTTTGTAAAAACCCATGGCGATGACACACAGGATCAGGATGCTGGTGATCACCAGATTGAGTTGGAATACCTGGCTGCCGTAGATAATCAGGTATCCAAGACCCTGCCTGGCAGCCAGAAATTCTCCGATGATGACGCCCACCAGTGCCAGGCCGATATTGACTTTCGTAGTGCTGAGCATGATGGGGATGGAGCCGGGCAGGATTACTTTGCGGAAGGCATCGCCCTTACGGCCCCCCAAAGTGTAGATCAGCGTGACTTTTTCACTGTCCACCTGCTGGAAGCCGGTGTAGAAGCTGATAATGGAACCGAACAGGGCAACGGAGATTCCCGCCACCACAATGGTGGTGCTGCCCGTGCCCAGCCACACGATGAAGAGAGGAGCCAGGGCGGATTTGGGCAGACTGTTCAGAATCACCAGGTAAGGTTCGGTGATTTCGGACAGCTTCTGGGAATACCACAGCAGCGTGGCGGAAAACAGGCTGATCAGGAACACCAGCAGGAAACTGACGATGGTTTCCAACAGGGTAATGCCCACATGCACAAACAGGGAGCGGTCCAATACCATCCCCCAAAGGCATTTGGCCACCAGGCTGGGGCTGGAGAAAAAGAAGCTGTCGATCCAGTGCAGCCGGGCGCTGATTTCCCACAGGGCCAGGAACAGCAGGAAAAAAAAGATGCGGTAAAAGGCAATCTGGTGATGATGCCGCCGGTGCTGCCGTACAAACGCCTCCTGTTTTGTCAATTCTTTTTTATGCTTGCTCATGTCCTCATCTCCTCCCATAACTCATTGAAATATTCGTTAAACTCCGGTGCGTTGCGGGCGGCCAGAGGCGAATCGTCCTGAATTGTCAAGTGGATGGGTATTTCCTTCTTGACGGTGGCGGGTCTGCCGGAGAGCACCACAATACGGTCGGCCAGACTTACCGCCTCCGACAGGTCGTGGGTGATCAGAATTACGGTTTTGCCGGTTCTGCGGATCAGATGGCAGATATCGGCGGACACCATAAGCCTGGTCTGGTAGTCCAGGGCGCTGAAAGGCTCATCCAGCAAAAGGAGCTGAGGTTCCAGAGCCAGGGTACGGATCAGGGCGGCCCGCTGTTTCATGCCGCCGGAGAGTTCGCTGGGGCGCTTATCCTTGAATTTCTCCAGGTCATAGTCCCGCAGCAGTGAATCCACATATTCCAGTCGCTCCGGGGTCAGCATATGGTTGATCTCCAGCCCAAGGATCACATTTTTATAGATGCTGCGCCATTCAAACAGATGCTCCCGCTGCAGCATGTAGCCCACCCGGGGGTAGTGCAGGGAGCCGTCAGGATTGTTGACCAGAATCGTGCCGTCCTCCGCAGGCAGAAGACCGGCGATAATGGACAGCAGCGTGGATTTACCGCATCCGCTGGGGCCTACCACGGCTATGAACTCCCCTTCCCGGACCCCGAAGGTGATCCGGTCCAGCGCCTTGGTCTCCCCATGGAGGCTATGGTAGGAATAGCTGATGTTTTTCAACTCCAGTATATTTTTATCCATCCAAGTGAGTCCTCTCAAAATTAGAATTTACTTTACTATATTCGTTCCTTGCAATAAAGTGCCATTCATGGTATGATGTAGGTTAGTTCTACTTTGGACGGAACGAAACAGTACGAATGGAGAGAAATGCATGGCTACATTATGGGGAGGACGCTTTACCAAGGACACGGACAGTCAGGTTTATGCCTTTAATGCGTCCATCGGGTTTGACAGGAAGCTGTACCGCCAGGATATCGAGGGCAGCATCGCCCATGTGGTGATGTTGGCCAAGCAGGGGATTCTGACGTCCCAGGAGCGGGACGAGTTGATCAAAGGCCTTATCGGCATCCGGGAGGATGTGGAGGCGGGGCGGCTTGTCATTGATGAAAAATATGAGGACATCCATAGTTTTGTGGAGGCTAATCTGATCGAGAGGGTGGGAGAACCTGGCAAGAAGCTGCATACCGGCCGCAGCCGCAACGATCAGGTGGCTTTGGACATGCGGTTGTACACCAGGGCGCAGGTGGTGTCCACGGACGGTCTGCTCAAGGAACTGATGACGGTGATTCTGGACACCATGGAAGCCAATGTGGAGACATATATGCCCGGGTTCACCCATCTGCAGAAGGCGCAGCCCACCACCCTGGCCCATCACTACGGGGCCTATTTTGAGATGTTCAAAAGGGACCGGCAAAGGCTGAAGGACATCCATGACCGAATGAATTACTGCCCGCTGGGAGCGGGGGCTCTGGCGGGCACCACCTATCCCCTGGACAGAGGCTTCACGGCGGCTCTGCTGGGCTTTGAGGGACCGACTCTGAACAGTATGGATTCCGTGTCCGACAGGGATTATCTCATCGAATTTCTTTCCGCATTGTCCATGATCATGATGCATATGAGCCGCTTCTGTGAGGAGATCATTATCTGGAATTCCAACGAGTATCAATTCGTGGAAATCGACGATGCCTATTCTACCGGCAGCAGCATTATGCCTCAGAAAAAGAATCCGGACATAGCGGAACTGGTTCGGGGGAAGACCGGTCGGGTGTATGGGGCGCTGCTGTCCCTGCTGACCACCATGAAGGGGCTTCCTCTTGCATATAATAAAGATATGCAGGAAGATAAGGAGATGGCCTTTGACGCCATGGAGACGGCCCAGAACTGTCTGTCCCTGTTTACCGGCATGCTGCGCACCATGGGCTTTCGGAGGGAAAGGATGGCGGACAGTGCCATGAACGGCTTTTCCAACGCCACGGACGCGGCGGACTATCTGGTGGGCAAAGGGGTGGCCTTCAGAGATGCCCATGGCATAATCGGAAGGCTTGTGTTATACTGTATTGATAAGGGTTGCGCCATAGATGCTCTGAGCCTGGAGGAACTCCAGGGGATCAGTGATAAATTCGGGCCGGATCTCTATGAAGCCATATCCCTGAAAGCATGTGTGGAGAAACGTCTGACGGTAGGCGCTCCCGGCAGGGAGGCCATGCAGGAGGTAATCCGCATCAGTAGGGAATATCTGGAGGAGGATTGGCAGCCCAGAGACTGGCAGCTGCCGAATTACAAATAGGTTAAACAGCGGGTTTCCCTACAGAGCAGCCCTTGGACAGACGCCGGGGCAGCCGGAGATAAAAGGGCCGGCTTATGGGCTGGCAGAAGGAAGCTGCGGAACAGAAAATGAGGAGGAGAACAGGATGAGTGACAAGTTGAAGGTAGGTATCTTGGGGGGTACGGGTATGGTTGGGCAGCGCTTTATCGCGCTGCTGGAGAACCATCCCTGGTTTGAGGTGACGGCTATTGCCGCCAGCCCCCGCTCCGCAGGTAAGAGCTATGAGGAGGCTGTGGGCGGCCGATGGAAGATGGACACTCCCATGCCGGAGGCTGTGAAGAACTTGGTGGTGATGAATGTCAACGAAGTGGAGAAGGTGGCGGCAGGCGTGGACTTTGTGTTCAGCGCCGTGGACATGACCAAGGAGGAGATCAAGAAGATCGAGGAGGATTATGCCAGGACCGAGACGCCTGTGGTATCCAACAACAGCGCTCACCGCTGGACCCCCGATGTGCCCATGATGGTGCCGGAGATCAATCCCCAGCACGCCAAGATCATAGAGGCCCAGAGAAAGCGTCTGGGAACCACCAGGGGCTTTGTGGCGGTAAAACCCAACTGCTCCATTCAGAGTTATGCTCCGGTGCTGACAGCATGGAAGGAGTTTGAACCCTACGAGGTGGTGGCCACCACTTATCAGGCCATTTCCGGCGCGGGCAAGACCTTTCAGGACTGGCCCGAGATGGAGGGCAATATTATTCCCTTCATCGGCGGAGAGGAGGAGAAGAGCGAGAAGGAGCCTCTGCGCCTGTGGGGCGAGATTGTGGACGGCCAGATTGTGCCTGCCTCCAGCCCTGTGATTACCTGTCAGTGCATCAGGGTGCCGGTGCTGAATGGTCACACGGCGGCGGTATTTGTTAAGTTTCGCAAAAAGCCCACCAAAGAACAGCTGATTCAGAAGCTGGTAAGTTTCAGCGGAGAGCCTCAGAGACTGGAACTGCCCAGCGCGCCGAAGCAGTTCATCCGCTATATGGAGGAGGATAACAGACCCCAGGTTTCTCTGGACGTGGACTTTGAGAACGGCATGGGGATCAGCATTGGTCGTCTCCGGGAAGACGCGGTGTACGACTATAAGTTCGTTGGCCTGTCTCACAACACCGTGCGGGGCGCGGCAGGCGGCGCAGTGCTCTGTGCGGAACTGCTGAAGGCCCAGGGATATATCACCAAAAAGGAATGATATTTTACAGATTCAAAAGGCACTTTAACGATTGATTAAGAGTCCGCCCAGGCGGATACGGGGTATGACCATGAACGAACTGCGATATCAAGTGGATTTGCTGACTGCTAAAAATCAGAAACTGAGCGTACAGGAAAAAATGTACCGCCTGGTCTGTGAGACTTCCTACAATGCCTTTCTTTACTACTCTTTCGAAAAGAGCGAAATCAGGCTGCTTGGAAAGTGGGACAGCTTTTTCAACTTTCGCATTCGGGATTGGAAAGACCTGGGCCGCCTGTACGAGATGGTGGATGAACCTTATGTGGATCCCCTGAGAGAAGTGCTTTTTCTGGAGAAAAAGCAGAGGCAGGACGCCGTGACGGAGTGCATGCTGCGGGACCGAAGGGCCTGGCTGGAGTTCCGGGCCAGGGTGTATTACGATAAGGACGGGATTCCCCAGGACAAGATTATCTGTATCAGCGATATCACCAAGTTCAAACAGCAGAATGAGGAGTTGACCTACATGGCTTATTATGACTCCCTCACAGGCCTGTTTAACCGCAACTATTTTGTGCGGCTGCTGTCAGAGTATGTGCGCAGGGCCCAGGAAGAGCGGGAGATCGTAAGCGTACTGCTGATTGACATTGACGATTTCCGTAAGGTAAATGACGGATTGGGAATCATTGTGGGCGATGAACTGGTGCAGCAGGTGGGCAGCTTTTTGAAGGAGATGTCATGCGAGGATATCATTGTGTGCCATTTGAACAGTGATATTTACTGCATGGCCATCTATAATCCCACGGGGCAGAAAACCGTAAACGGCGTCCATGAACGGATCCAGGAGCGCATGCGCAGACCCTTCCTGTTAAGCGGCGGCCAGGAGATTAATATCACCGTCAGCATCGGAGTGGCGGAATATCCGGAGTCGGCTTCCAACGCACTGGAACTGATCGGCTGCGCGGAGATCGTCATGTACAAGAGCAAGGATATGGGAAAGAACACCATCCAATACTTTGACACTCCTATTTTGAACGAGTTTTTGCAGAATGTGCAGATTGAGAACCAACTGAAAGACGCCGTTCACAGCCGCAGCTTTGAGCTGTATTACCAGCCCCAGTATTACGCGGGCAACCGGCAGCTGCGGGGGATGGAGGCGCTGATCCGCTGGCGGGACGGCTCCGGGCGTATGGTCAGTCCGGCGGTGTTCATCCCCATTGCGGAGCAGAACGGGGCCATTGTGTCCATTGGCCGCTGGGTCATGGAAGAGGGCATCCGGCAGTTTGCCAAGTGGCGGCATATGCAGGAGGAATCGCTGGTATTGTCCATCAATGTGTCGGCCATACAATATATGAAGGACGGATTTGTGGATGAACTTATGCAGCTTCTCAGCACTTATCAGGTACATCCCCAGGAGGTGGAACTGGAGATCACGGAGAGTGTGCTGATTGAGGATTTTGACAAGGTGACGGCCAAACTGCGGGCGCTGCGGGGCTTTGGGATACGGGTGTCCCTGGATGACTTTGGTACGGGTTTTTCCTCTCTGTCCTATCTGAAAAAGCTGCCCATAGATACTTTAAAGGTGGATAAATCCTTTATTGACACGGTGTTGTCCGACTCGGCTACCCGGGTGATCACCGAGAGCATCATTTCCATGGTGCGCACGCTGGGGCTGGAGACCATTGCGGAGGGCGTGGAACAGGAGCAGCAGTACAAGTATCTTCATGCCATCGGCTGTGATGTTATCCAGGGCTATTATTTCGGCAGACCGCTTCCCGTACAGGAGATGGAAGCATTGCTGGAAAAAATGGCATAAGCGCCCCTTCAGGCGTTGAAATACCAGGGGAACGGGGCGTCAACCCAGGCAGCCCGGGAGCCTGGCACTGGTCAGGCGGCCGGGAGGGATACAGGAGCAAGATTAATTTGGGAAAAAGTTTATTTATAGCTGAGAAGCCCAGCGTGGCCAAGGAATTTGCCAAGGCTTTGAAACTGAATACCAATTCGCGGGATGGTTTTCTGGAGTCCCAGAACTGCATTATCACATGGTGCGTGGGCCATCTGGTGACCATGAGTTACCCCGAGGTATACGACGCAAAATATGGAAAATGGAGTTTGGATACCATTCCGTTCATTCCCCGTGAGTTCAAATATGAGGTCATTGACAATGTGCGCAAACAGTTCACCATTGTCAGCGGCCTTTTAAACCGTCCGGATGTGACCACTATTTATGTGTGTACCGACTCCGGGCGGGAAGGGGAGTACATATATCGTCTGGTGGAACAGATGTCCGGAGTCAGGGGAAAGGAGAGGAAGCGAGTATGGATTGACTCTCAGACCGAAGAGGAGATCCGACGGGGCATTAAAGAGGCTAAAGATTTGTCAGAATACGATGCCCTGAGTGATGCCGCTTATCTGCGGGCCAAGGAGGATTACCTGATGGGCATTAATTTTTCCCGGGTGCTGACCCTGAAATACGGCAGGGCGGTAAAGGATTACCTCAAGCGTGATCGGGCGGTGATCTCCGTGGGCCGGGTGATGACCTGTGTGCTGGGTATGGTGGTGAAGCGGGAGCGCGAAATTCGGGCATTTGTAAAAACACCTTTTTACCGGGTGCTGGGCAGTTTCGATCTGGAGGAAAGGAAACTGGAGGCGGAGTGGAAAGCCGTGGAGGGCAGCCGCTATTACGGGTCGCCCATACTCTACAAGGAAAACGGCTTTAAGAAAAAGGAGGACGCCCAGGCGCTGATTGACCAGCTTTCCGGCGATGCGGTAATGGAGTCCGTCACCCGGAAGAAGGAGAACAAGAATCCTCCCCTTTTGTATAATCTGGCGGAACTGCAGAATGATTGTTCCAAGCTGTTCAAGATCAGCCCCGACGAGACCCTGCGCATCGTGCAGGAATTGTATGAGAAAAAGATGGTGACTTATCCCAGGACGGACGCCAGGGTGCTGTCCACGGCGGTGGCCAAGGAGATTCACAAAAATCTTGGGGGACTGCAGGGCTATGGGCTGTGCGGCGGTTTTGCCAGAGAGATCCTGAGCCAGGGAAGCTGCAAAAATCTTGCCAAAAGCCGCTATGTAAATGACAAGCAGATCACGGATCACTATGCCATTATCCCTACGGGGCAGGGCCTTGCCGGTCTGCAGGGTCTGGCGCCCCTGTCTGCCAGGGTTTATGAGGTAATCACCCGGCGGTTTTTGAGTATTTTCTATCCGGCGGCGGTGTACCAGAAGATAACGCTGGAGGCCAAAGTGGCAGGGGAGAGTTTTTTTGCCAATTTCAAGGTGCTGGCCCAGGAGGGGTATCTCAAAGTGATGCAGTACTCCTTTTCCAAAAAGAGCGGAGACACCGGTTCCCAGGTGCAGAGTGCGGATCGGCAGCAAGGTCAGACGGGAGCAGATTCCCAGGACCAGGGCACAGGGCAGCAGGGCCAGGCGGGAGACGGCGAGGAGGAGCAGAGATGTGATCAGCAGTTCATGACATTGTTAAAGGGACTGAAAAAAGGCTCCCGTCTTTCGGTCAGGGGCTACGAGATCAAAGAGGGAGAGACATCTCCGCCCAAACGCTACAATTCCGGCAGCATCATTTTGACCATGGAAAATGCCGGACAGTTTATTGAAGATGAGGAGCTGCGGGCTCAGATCAAGGGCAGCGGCATCGGCACCAGCGCCACCAGAGCGGAGATTTTGAAAAAGCTGGTGAATATTGAATATCTGTCTCTGAATAAGAGAACCCAGGTGATCACTCCCACCCTGATGGGGGAGATGATCTTTGATGTAGTGAATCTCTCCATACGGCCCCTCCTGGATCCGGCGCTCACCGCAAGCTGGGAAAAGGGGCTGACGCTGGTGGCGGACGGAAACATCACTGCGGACGAATATATGGGGAAACTGGATGATTTTGTGACCCGTCGTACCAACATGGTAAAGGGGCTGGCCAACCAGGGCAGCCTGCATCAATGTTTCCGGGCATCGGAAGCGTTTTACCAAAAGGGAAAGTGACGGCTGGGGGAGGCGGGAAAAACCTGTCGTATTAAGAAAAGGGGGAAGCTGTATGCGGGAAGAAATAGAGGAAAGAATTCGTACCCTGGAGGAGAAAGGGGTCGTCATTATAGATCCCAGGCAGACTTATATCGGCCCGGAAGTGGATCTTGACAGGATTTACAGCGGCAGTGTGCTTTATCCGGGAAGCCGCCTCACAGGGCCGCGCACATTGGTGGGTTCCCGGGCGCAGATCGGCACCGAAGGTCCCGGGATAATCCATAACTCCATCATAGGGGCCCATGGGGAGGTGGGCAGCGGCTTTCTGTCGGATGCCACTCTGCTGCCCCGGGCCAAGGCGGGAGCCAACTCCCACTACCGGGCGGGAACGCTTCTGGAGGAATATGCTTCCACGGCCCATTGCGTGGGCCTGAAGCAATCCATATTGATGTACAGTGTCACATTGGGTTCGCTGATTAATTTCTGTGATGTACTAATCTCCGGAGGACGTTCCCGCAAAGAACATACGGAGGTGGGAAGCGGTTTTATTCACTTCAATTTCACCCCCTGGGGGAAGAACGGGGACAAAGCCACTCCTTCCCTGGTGGGCAATGTCACGGAGGGGGTGTTCCTGGACCAACAGCGTATTTTCCTGGGGGGACAGTCCGGGATGGTGGGGCCTTCCACCGTGGGATTCGGCGCCATGACGGTGGCGGGGCAGGTCATACGGCATGATGTGCCCGGTTCGACCATGCATGCGGAGAGCGTGCGCAATATGGATCGGAACTGGGCGTCCTCGGATGTGGTGTTTCCGGAGAAACGGTTCAGACAGATCTACGATAAAAACGCGGAGTTCCTGGCTCAGCTGTATGCTCTTAGGGAATGGTATCTGCAAGTCCGCCTGGAAAGAAGCCGGGTTCAAAAGGATTCTGAACTGGAACTGGTTCTGAAAGGAGCGGTGGAAACCATTGAAACCTGCATGAAGGAAAGGCTTGACAGATACAACAGCCTGGCGGCAGAATGGTCCCAGCCCTCCATCGGCGAAGCGGTACTGGAGGGGGCGGGCGGCTGCCGGCCCATGGATATTTTCACGGACTGGAAGCCGGAACTGGAGTATGACCAGTGGATCAGAGAGATGGACCGGCCGCAGGGGCAAATGCTGCGGGAGTGGATAGAAACTGTGGCAGAGGATTTCCGGGGTATACTGCGAAATCATACAAAAAAATGATTTTCCACTGGATTTTTAGGCTGAAATATGAGAAAATAGATGAGATGATTTATGAATACATTTTCCAAAATTGGAAAATAGTGTTTTAGCAACAAACGAAAGGAGATTTCACATGATTTACTCAAAAGAAGTTGAAGAAATGTGTCCGGTAGCGCAGGGCGTTCACCACGGCTGTGCTCCCATCCCTGAAGAAGCAAACTGGGTTCAGGCTAAGAAGGTGGAGGATATCTCCGGCTTTACCCACGGTGTGGGCTGGTGTGCTCCCCAGCAGGGCGCCTGCAAGCTGTCCCTGAATGTGAAGGAGGGCATCATCCAGGAAGCGCTGGTGGAGACCATCGGCTGTTCCGGCATGACCCATTCCGCAGCAATGGCCGCAGAGATTCTGCCCGGCCTGACCGTAATGGAGGCGCTGAATACCGACCTGGTATGCGATGCCATCAATACCGCCATGAGAGAGTTGTTCCTGCAGATCGTGTATGGCCGTTCCCAGAGCGCGTTTTCCGAGGAAGGTCTGCCCGTTGGCGCCGGCCTGGAGGATCTGGGCAAAGGCCTGCGCAGCCAGGTGGGTACCATGTACGGCACATTGGCAAAAGGTCCCCGCTATCTGGAGATGGCTGAGGGTTACGTGACAGGCATCGCTCTGGACGCCGAGGATCAGATCATTGGCTACCAGTTCGTGAACCTGGGCAAGATGACCGACTTTATCAAGAAGGGTGACGATCCCAACACCGCCTATGAGAAGTCCAAGGGCCAGTATGGCCGTGTGGCTGACGCGGTGAAGATCATTGATCCCAGAAATGATAAAGAAGTGAAATAAGAGAGAAGAGGAGGTAAAAAGGAATGGCCTTATTTGAATCATATGAAAGACGTATTGATCAGATCAATAAAGTACTGAACGGTTACGGCATCTCTTCGATCGAAGAAGCCGAGAAGATCACCAAGGATGCCGGTCTGGACGTGTATGAGCAGGTGAAGAAGATCCAGCCCATCTGTTTTGAGAATGCATGCTGGGCCTACACCGTAGGCGCTGCTATCGCCATCAAGAAGGGCTGCCGCAAGGCTGCAGACGCTGCTGCTGCCATCGGAGAGGGTCTGCAGGCTTTCTGCATCCCCGGTTCCGTTGCCGACACTCGTAAGGTGGGTCTGGGACATGGCAATTTGGGCAAGATGCTGCTGGAGGAGGAGACCGACTGTTTCTGCTTCCTGGCAGGTCATGAATCCTTCGCCGCCGCGGAAGGGGCAATCGGTATCGCCGAGAAGGCCAACAAGGTACGCCAGAAGCCTCTGCGCGTCATCCTGAACGGTCTGGGCAAGGATGCCGCACAGATTATTTCCCGTATCAACGGTTTTACATATGTGGAGACCAAGTATGATCCCTACACCAACACCGTGGAAGAAGTATTCCGCAAATCCTATTCCGAGGGTCTGCGTGCCAAGGTAAACTGCTATGGCGCCAACAGCGTTCCCGAGGGCGTTGCCATCATGTGGAAGGAGAATGTGGATGTGTCCATCACCGGCAATTCCACCAATCCCACCAGGTTCCAGCATCCCGTGGCAGGTACCTACAAGAAGGAGAGAACCGAGGCCGACAAGAAGTACTTCTCCGTTGCCTCCGGCGGCGGCACGGGCCGTACTCTGCATCCCGACAATATGGCGGCAGGTCCTGCTTCCTACGGCTTTACTGACACCCTGGGCCGTATGCACTCCGATGCGCAGTTTGCAGGTTCCTCTTCCGTACCCGCACATGTGGAGATGATGGGCCTGATCGGTATGGGCAACAACCCTATGGTCGGCGCTACCGTGGCTGTGGCTGTGAGCATCGAGGAAGCCGCCAAAGAAGGCAAGTTCTAAGAAATGCAGTAAAATCAAGGGCTATCGTTGACATGGGCTGTCGGCGGTAGCCTTAAATTTTACCACGTAATAGACAAGTAGTAGACAGGTAATAGACATGTGGTAATAGACAAATTTAGGCAAAGAAAAGGGCATCTGCGACTAACAGACACCCTTTAGTACGGTTTTGTGTAACGGTTATTCCTCTTGGAAGACTGTGTCGCACAACAGCAGATAATGCCCTTAAATCTGCCATGTGCTATACCTCACTTTCTTTCACATACTCCTGGAGCGAAATGTAGATACGCCGGAGAAACTTCTCGTTATGGATTTTCTTTAAAAGGTGGATAATCATTTTCTTGTAATTCATACCGTTGCACCGCCTTTCTGCAATTTTCTCAAATCAGCCTGAATCCTGCGGATTGCTTCAGCATTGTCAAACCGCTGTGCCGTTTCCGGGCAGATAAGGGCGGCTATGGGTCTTCCTGTTCCGGCAGCAATCAGGGAAAGCGTGGAAATCCGTACATCCTTTTTCTGGTTCAGAATCCCGGAAAGTTCGTTCCGGCTGATTCCCATAAAGTCCGCCGCTGCGCAATTACTCCATCCATTCCCGGCAATAATCTTAAAAAGCTGGTCTGCAAGGGTCTTTCTGATTGCAAATTCATACATTCTGTTCGCCCTCCCTTGCCCAACGTGTCGGAGAACCCGACAACTCGTCCGATTCATCCGGCTTTAAAGTGCCGTTGCCGTACAGATAACCCAAACGGAAAGCTAAATCAATAGCAACCTCCGGCCTGACCATACGGGCGGCAAAGTCGGAAAACTCAAAGAAATCCTCCCACGGCATATTTACCTTTACCGCCTTTTCAAGCCATTTGCGGTAGCGGTCAAGGCTTTTTTCCATTTCCTTTTTAGTCCTCTTAAGCCCTTTCCACGGCTTTTCATTCAAGATGCACAAGTGCATCTCATGCAGAATCTTGTTCTTTTCTTCGTTTGTCATAAAAATAGCCTCCTTTGAAAAATTTCTTGAAAGAGGCTTCCGATTCTGATATAATCAGATTTATCAGTGGGAAACCTCTGGTGGCAAACAAGGGTAAGCGCACTCGCCAAAGTCACCGCTTACTCTTATTTTTTTATATCAGCCTTCAACTTCTTAATCCCTCTTCTTGTCGCTTCCATTTTACTGACTTGTTCCTGATCACAGTAAGCAGCTAAGATGCCTTCGCTTTCCTTGTCAAGTCTAACATGGATTGATGTTCCCTTGGGATTATCCGTTGGTCTGCCTGTACGTGGACTCATGTATTATCACCTCACTTTTGAAGCCCATAAATATATTATAACTTATGAAGCCCAAAAGTCAATATCTTTTTTACAAAATAGCTTTCCCCACAAGTGGGGACGCAAGGAGGTTCCAAAATAGAACATCCTATTACAAGTTCATCCGAAAAACGGACGAAGCTCAGATGAGATGAGAGCCAGACGAAATCTTGCGTTGAGGCAAAACCAATTACTGATAGGAGAACATAATTCCCCTAAAACGAAATTCGTTTAAGTGCTTAGTTTTCCCCATCCTGTTGGGGAAAGATTTTCGTATGTGAGACATATGAAGCCAATGAAATAAACATTCTTCATATGTGAGGAAAGCCAACTGGCTCCCAAATGGTTGACAGTATGGCCGAAGCAGAATCCTCTTTTAAAAGCCGCATATGCCCAATATCGGGCTTGTAATGTTTTAGTCGATAAGAGGGCTTGTAGGGCATTCTGGAAAGCGGAAAAGCCTATCGCAACTTCCTGCGGCGGCACAATTCTGCGCAATCCCAATAAAGATTTTGATTTTTTTTCTTGAATCCTGCTACCAGACGTGATATATTAGACATAGGGAAAAGCCATAGAAGCGGCTCTACCCTCCGAGTAAACTTACCTCCCCGCCAGAAGCGGGTCAGCCGTCACTACTGCGAATAGTGGCGGCTATTTCTTTTTTCCCTTGAAAATCGTGTAACACAATCCCACAAGGGCAACAATGAATATTCCAATCTGAATCAAATCAGAGTATGTAACACACATTGAATCACCCTCCTTTCTTTTGTCTGGAGGGCTACTTGAACCCTCCGAAACACAAGAGGGTAGGAGCCGCCTTTGGCTCTATGGCTTTCCCATAAAAGTACTATATCATGACATTTTTTGCATGTCTAGGATTATTTTGTTATTTTCTCGATTTCATTTCGAAGCTGCTCCATGGTTCTATGTGTATATACTTTTTCGGTAATATCCTCGATGGAATGTCCGACAATCAGTTTTAAGATATATTCATCCATGTTACAGGCCTTGGCTTTGGTTATGAAAGTATGCCTGGTTTCGTGAGGGCGGTGCTTTAGCTTTAATCTGTCCATAACCTTCTGGAACCGCTTACGGTATTTATCGTATGTCATGTATGTTCCTTGTTGACCGTTTTGGTCATTGAAAAGGTATCCGGACTGAAGAGCCGTAGCTTCTTTCATACGGTTTTCAATTAACGGTTTTATGACAGAGTGAATAGGTATAATTCTGTTTTTTCCGGCATCTGTTTTCAATCCGCCTTTCATGGTTCCGGCTTCCAGGTCAATATCTGTAATCTGCAGTATAGATAGCTCCTGCGGCCTCCATCCGCTGTAGATTCCTATCAATATCATATCTGTGAAGGGAATGGTATCTTTATTATTCCATAATTGCATTACTTCTTCATCGGTAAACGGTATGACTTCTTTTATGCTTTCACGCTTGATAGGATTTCCATTCGCAAACATCACGGAGGCATAGTCCTTTTCTACAATGTCGTGTGCCACAGCGTATTTATACATCATATTGAACAGGCTTTTGATTCTGCCCTTTGTACTGTCACCAACATCTGCATTTAAGACAGTACCTTCCAGATGTGATACCCTTATGCCCTTCATCCTCATATCATAAAGTCCGTTACAATAAGAATAAGCCGCTTTAACGGTTCTGACGCTGGATGAATTGGAGAGAGTGGGGAAGTAGCCCTCGCTCCATTTTTCATACACTTCTGCGAATGTGATGCTGTCTGCCTTGATGTCGTAGGGATTCTCATTATAATTTGCCAAAGCAATCATGGCTTCTTCGCGTGTGGAATAATATCCGATATTAATATATGTTTGCTTTGCTTTGCCAGTAACAGGGTCAATAATCCATTTGTCTGTCTTTCGCACAGCAAAAGGTTTGCGCCGCTTACCAGACAATTTATAAATACAGCCATAGCCATTCGGGAATTTTGTTGGTCTGCCATTTCGGACACGAGGTTTCGTACTGGTGGGGCTGTTCATAGGGTAGCCGCAATGAGGGCAAGCGGCGGCTTTGTCTGATACATCGTGTTTGCACTCTGGACACTTTAATAACGCCATTAGATCACTTCCTTTCTATAGACAGAGCCAAAGCCATTAGGTAGTTTCATTTGTACCAGTCTTTTCATAATCATAGTGATATATTTCTTTAAGAGTATATACAAACTCATCAATGCTTCTTTGCGTGAGTTCTATTGCACTTTCCATAGAGCGGTAACTTTCTGCTAATTCAATTATTCTTTTGGTATCAACAGGAGGTTTTTTTGCTTCTGTTTCCATAAGGGAATAGAGCCATTGTGATTTTTCTCGTAATTCATTTTTGTTATGTTCTTTGTCCTTAATTTGTTTAAGTAGAGTATTTTTTTCTGGAAGCAGTTTTCCATAATTTGCAGGGCGATTTTCTTTTACATAGTTTTTCCAATAATCGAGTTGTTTTGTAATCATATGAAGTACAGCGGCATCGACATATTCGGTGTTTATTTCCATTTGATTAGCAAGAAATCTGTCAGATACAAACACTTGACTTCCATCATATACAGATTGTCCGTATTCATCATAATGCCCCATTTCTGTATAATCTCCAAATAGATAATGATAAATTAATTCAAATAGGTTTGTATTTGCGTAATTATCTAAAATCATATTGAGAGTATGCAATGCGTAATCAAAACGGTTTCCATCAACGTATTTGTTACTTTTTAACAAAGAAAGTGTATTTATAGCGTTATCAGTAAGACCAGTAATTGATGATATCATTGCATTATTTCCAACTACTTGCCTAGTTTTAACAGATGTGTCAATAAGCCAATCAATAGATACATCAAAAAATTTTTTATATGCAAGAAGCAATTCTTCATCAATTTTTACATCTGGATGTCCTGCTTCAATTTTTTTTAGTTTGCTTATTTTTATATAAAAACCACACGTCTTTTCTAATTCTTCACATAGTTCTTTCTGTCCAAATTTTGCTTTAGGATTTATGTCTTTACGTCTTGCTTCTTCTTCTTCACGAAGTAATTTGAAACGATTTTCCATTATTGAACCACCTTTTTGTAAGTTCGCAATACGAACCAAAATGTAAATAGTTCGATTTTTAGACTATCTACGGACTTTATGAAAAACTTTGATTTTATTTGCTATGATATTAACAACAACAAAGCGAACCAAAATAGAAAAGTTCGATTTTATTGTAGTTTACCACTTGCAAGGGGAAAAGTCAACAACAACAATCTATAAAACAGGAGGTATTCTATGTGTAATAAAGATATAAGAGAATATGCGAACAAAAGAAATGTGTGTTTATGGCAGATAGCATCAAAACTTGGTATCAATGATGGAAATTTCAGTAGGAAGTTGAGAATCGAGTTACCAGAGGAAAAGAAAGCCGAAATAAGAGCAATCATTAATGAATTGGCAACAGGGCGGTAAGGTTGGTGGAATTATGAGTGAACCTATTTTTGAATGTGCAAATATCCCTGTTGCAGTCGCTTCTAAAGCATTAAAGGTAGATTGTCAAACAGTAAGGCTATTGCTCCAAAGTGGTGCGGTAAACTGGGGAATTGCATACCACAGGACACCAAAGAGCCGACAATATTCTTATCTGATTTATCCTAAGAAGTTCTATGAAGAAACAGGCTTCCTTTATAAAGGAGGTACATCAGAATGAATATTTTGAAAAGGTACCGACTGAAAAAACAGCAAAAAGAGTTAATGCGTAGATATGCGATATTGGAACAGTTACAGACAGAACATAGTGGAGATGAATATTTTTACAGATGCACACAGAAAGAAATGGATGCCCTTGATAGAGAAGCCGAACATATAAGAGGTCTTTTAGAGGGGCGGTGGAATGAATGACCGTTAATGAAGTTTACGAGAATAATTTACAACACTTTAAGACAATAAAACGGTATGGTGAAAAAGCGCAATGCCAATGTCCGGCACATGATGATAAGCACGCTTCATTGACAATCACAAAAGGCAGAAAATGCACTCTATTCTACTGCCATGCAGGCTGTGCTGTTGATGATGTCCTAAAAGCATCAGGGCTTGAAAAGAAAGATACCTTTTACGATGTGGAGCCAAGAAGCCTGAACTGGAAAGCTTATGTTGAGGCCAGGGAGAAACGCCGGATTGAAGCGGTTTATAACTACGTTTCTATTAACGGCGGCTATGCCTTTACCAAAGTGCGGATGCAGGGAAAGAAAATGATATATGGCACGTTGGTAAATGAGCGGTTCACTTATGGACTGGGTGGACGTTCCAGGAAAGAGTTGTGTGCTGTCTATGCTCCTGACGGCGTACAAGCCATAAATAAGGCGGTTTCAGAGGGCAAGGTTATATTTATACCAGAGGGAGAAAAAGACACTGATACGCTGAATAAGCAAGGCTATGCGGGTTTTTCCTATGGCGGTGTGAATGATTGGACGGCAGACATGGCACAGCTATGCAAAGGGGCGGTTGTGTATGTACTGGCCGACAATGACGAACCGGGGCGGCGTGTCGCAAATACTATTCAAAGTGACCTGCAGGGCATAGCGAAAAGCGCAAAGGTGATAGTTCCAGTGCCGGATATTCCCAAAGCTGACATATCAGACTATTTTGCAGCGGGACACAGCAAGGCAGAGTTTGAGCAGATGTTAAAACAGGAACAGAGTTCCGTTAAAGAATCCGTAAGAGATCCAAAAGATGTACCTATGAAAAAAAAGAAGCAAATTGACCTTATGCGGTTTCATCTGGTGGCGGATAATGGAAAGATTACTGGAGTTTTCGATGCGGCCATAGAAGACTATATAATTACCAATCAAAAATTGTTCATTTATGGCGGTATTCCTTTTCTTTATAGGAATGGATGCTTTTTCCCAGATTGGACAAGAGCGGAACTGTCAACCTCTATCAGAGAAAAGATTTTTGAGCGTCTGATTAAAAGCACTACCATTGACCGGGTTTATAGATTATTTCTAACGGATGCAAGAATACAGAAATCCTTTGATGAAATCAATACCTATCCGGCAGAGTGGATTTGTTTTCAGAATGGAATGTATGACCCTATCAATAAAAAGATGATTCCGCATGATGAAAAATATTGTTGCATTAACCAAGTGCCGCATGAATACCACCCGGAAATGCTACCGAAAGCAGGAGAAGCCATTGAGGAATATTTAAACTTTATCTGTGACGGAAAGAAAGACACAAGGGAGATGTTATTGCAGTTTATGGGCTATTCCATGACGCGAGATACCCGGCAGCAGAAATTTTTGATTTTGACAGGCGAGGGCGGTTCAGGGAAATCTACACTGATAAAGTGCTTTGAAATGCTTGTAGGACAGAGGAATATATCCAATGTTTCGCTAACAGACCTTCAGCAGAGATTTTCAAGTATTGAATTGATGGGGATGCTTATAAATTCTTGTGCTGACTTGGAGATTGGAGCGTTGACTGACACGAGCATGATTAAAAAGTTGGTTGGTGAGGATTCCATCAAAGGAGAGCGAAAGGGAAAAGACCTTGTATTTTTCAAGAATTATGCAAAGTTGATTTTTAGCACAAATGAACTTCCAGTGATTAAATCAGAAAAAACAAATGCTTTTTATAGGCGACTGCTAGTATTTCCTATGAGCAAGGTTCCAGAGCATAAGGATCCGGATTTGTTCCACAAGTTGGAGGTAGAGAAAGATTACTTGTTAATGCTTGCAGTACAAGCCCTTGAAAGAATGTATCAGCAAAAAAATATCACGGTTGCGGCCGCATCAGAGCATGAGATTGAGCGACTAAGAGCAGATTCTGATTCAGTCGAGGGTTTTATACTGGAAGAATGTGAGAAAGTGGATGGATATAGAGAGGAACGCACTGAACTTTATAAAAGGTATTCTGTATTTTGCGAGGAAAACGAAAGGCAGTCATTGACAAAAAATAATTTCTACAAGAGTTTGCGTTTAAAGGGCTATTCGGAGGTTACTTCCATCGGAAAGCGGTACTTTTTGGGTTTAAAATCTGCACCGGAAAACTGCACTAATGACGGTTTTATACAGATAACTCAGGAGCAGTTGAAAGATTTGCCATTTGATTAGTGCAGAATTTAAGAGATAAAGTGCAGATTGAGAGCAGATAAATTTAAAAACTGCACTCCATCAAAACCGCTATTTTACAGTGTTTTTTATTAGTTTGGTGCAATAGAGCAGTTTTTATCATGAAATTAAAGATTTTATTAAATGCATGTATGTTTTTGAAAAATATATGAATTGAAGAGAAAAATTGCACTTTTGCACTGCCTATGGTTTTTGTAACGGTATTAGAAAGCGAGGATAAGAACTATGTCAGAAACAGATTTGAAAAAAGTCTACGGAATGTTCACAGACTGTTGGAGGCTTTTCAAGAAATTTAACGATATTCAGTTAACAGACGAGTACTGGGAAGCTGTGACAAGCGATGGTGACCAATTGGCAAGGCATTATGGTAATGGGCGGTTCATAAGAGATTTGACTCTTGCGGTCATCATGGAATTGGAGCGGCGGGGCAAGGAGGCTAAATACAATGAGGCAATATAGATATTCAGTGGAAGATGCAAAACGTCTGCTAAAGCAGATGGTAATACTGGTAGACAGCCGAGAAAAGAGGAACGGCCACATATCGGACTACTTTGAGAAGAACGGTATTGCATACCAGAAGACAAAATTGGATTACGGTGATTATTCATTCATGATTCCAGCATCGGCGGCAGGTGAGGACATATATTTTCATCGTGATTGCGTGGTGGAGCGTAAGGCTTCTCTGGAGGAACTTTCCGGCAATCTGGCGCAGGAGCGGGAACGCTTTGAGAAAGAATTCCTAAAAGCCGGGAATGATGGTGCAAAAATATACCTGATGGTGGAGTCTCCCGGCGGCTACAGTGATATCATAGGGCATAAATATCGAACAGAGTTTACACCCGCTGCCTATATGGCATCATTGAAGACTTGGGAGAGTCGGTTTGATTGTAACGTGCAGTTTATAGCCTCTGAATATAGTGGCTATTACATATACAGCACATTTGTCTATTTTGCGAGGGAGGCGCTGAAGTGATGAAGTGGTTCGGGGATGGATAGGCGGGTGGGCAAAGGCATTGAGAGAAGCCCTTGAAATGGAGTTTTGATTAAGTGTGATGAATTGATACACAATTTATAAAAAGAGAGAGTGTTTTGCATGAAAAATGAAGAAAAACCGATAGGCAGGGGGAAATTTGCAGTTATGGCATGGGAAGAAGCCAAAAAAGTAGGGGGGCTTTCCTATTCCCCGGAGCAGATACAAGCCATTTTGGAAGAGAGCGGTGAGGAAATGCTGACAAGGGAAGAAGTGAAAAACAAAATTTCAGCTTATTTGCAAAGCTGCATAACAATGTCACAAGACGAAGAAACGCAAGAATTTAATTATGTATGGAAACGGAATCCAACAAAAAGCGGATTGGCACTTGCATTGTCTGTTTCCCCTCAAACACTTATTGATTATGTAAAGGGTTTTGACCGTAGGGGAAACACATACAAGCCGGAGGGAGAAAATAAAGGCAGACAGAAGATTGCAACAGCAGATTTTGACCTTATCAGAAAAGCCTATATTCTCATTGAAGATTTTTATGAACAGAAACTAGGCGATAACAGAAATAATGCTGGCGTTATATTCTGGCTGAATAATAAAGAAAATACACGCTGGAGCAATGAACAAGAATTTAAGTTTTCGGCAGAATCAAAGGCAGAGACTACACTTCCACCAACACCGGAGGAAATTGCGGCGAGATACGGGAAGATTCTCACAGATGGGGAGCCGCTACAGCTTCCAGACGTGCCGGAAGTGCCGGACTAAATGTAAGAAAGCGAGGTATAAGAAAATGAGCAATGCACGAATCGCAAAGTTACACACCAAAGTATTTTCCACACCACAATTCAGCAAAGAGAGGGAACGTGCCATATCTGCATTGAGTGAAGCAGACCGGGCGGCGGTACTTAATCTTGAAAGGGATTATATGGCAGGCCGCATTACAAGGGAACAGATTGCAGAAATGGCGCAAAAGGAGGGCGGAACTATGACCTATGGACAATTCAGAGCGAAAATGGATGATGATTGCAAAGGACAGCTTCGGGAATTATCACAATTCGCCAAGGGATTCCCGGAACTATATGCACAGTATCGAGAGAGATATCACCAGGAGCAGGAAGAGGAACGAAGACTTCGCAACAGGAGACTGGCAGAGGGCACATTTAAAAACAGACCATTTGAAATTAAATAGGGGGATGTATATGAATCAAACAGAGTATAACCGCATGGCAAAAATATTCAATTATGTGTATTCCACACCACCAAACACGGTAGAAAGGGAAAAGCGGCTTGCAGAAATAGGAGAAGAAGACGCAAGCGAGTTATGGGATTTTTATTTGGGGATATGTTCTGGAAGAATAAAGGCACCAGAAGTTGCGGAAAAAGAAAGAGAGATGAGCATTGCAAGCGGAAGAGAACGGATTGCAAACTATGAGGATTTTTTAACGGCATCAAGGAATGGCAGATATGATCTCCTTTGCGAATTCAAGCGAAGCAATCCCGAAACATACGCCTGTTATGCCGAACAAATGGGCGCAAGTCTTGGGCATAAAAAACCGAAGAAAACACGAGATGTTGAACGGTTAGTGGAGGAAAAGAAAAAGCGCAGTGAAATTCTGGCAATCCAGGACACAATGGAAAGGCACAAGGCAATATATGAAAATATGGCATTGTTTAGGCGGTAGAGAGAAAGCGAGGGTTGATTATGACTTATTCTGAATGGAAAGCAATCAAGGCAATAAGGGGAGAGGACAACGAAAAAGTTATCAGGGACTTTGAAAGAAGCAATCCCGGACTGGCAGCATTATTCACACGAAAAGAGCGGGAAGAACAAGAAAAAATGCGCCAGATTATGAAAGAGCCGGACAGAATGGAGCGTTGGAAACAGATTGCGCAGTCGGCATATGCGAATGACCCAGATTTTGCAGACCGTAGGCGGCGAGAAGAAATGTAGAAAACGAGGTAAAGTATTATGGAACTGGAATCTGTAAAAGCGACATTGACGGAATTAGTTGAAACAGCCGGAGGAATCGGTGGCGGTGAGGATGGCGATAAATTCCGCAAATAGAACGGCAGGAGAGAAACAGCGGCAGGAAATCATTCGCCAGTATAGGCGACAATGGCTAGAAAGGAGCAAGAATGATAACGCAGAAAGAGGCGGTACAGCGTTTATTCGCCACATATGGCGAGCATGGGGTAACTGAAGATATGTTAAATCGGCTTTTTGAGGACGGGGTAAACAATCAGCATTTCACTCCGCAAGAAACATTTAATCTGCTAAGAATGAGCCTTGGGCATGAGTTTGGAGGACGTGAGTATTTTGCTGTTCCTGAAATAGCAAGTATGCTTGATATGACCGAGGAAGAAGTCATTGCCGCAGCACAGAAAGCCAAGGCAGGAAATGAGGCGGTAATCAGCGGATTCAGGATGTACTTTCCGAGTGGTTTATAAAAGTATAAGTTTATAAACACCCAAACAGCCCCTTTTTCATGCCTTATATGCGATCATAAAGCTATGTAAAATACTTTACAAACGTTTATAAAATAGTTGACATATTTATAAACACTGTGATATAATAAGGACAGTTAAAAACCAAAGCACATAGGAAAGGTTGGGTATAGGCATGAAAAAGGAGATTTTCGGATATGCGAGGGTAAGCAGCAGGGAGCAGAATTTAGACAGGCAGCTACAAGTATTCAAAGAATTAGGAATTGACGAGAGAAATATTATTGTCGATAAGCAATCCGGAAAAGACTTTAATAGGCAGGGTTACAATTCCTTGGTGGGAACGCATGAGACAAGCCCACTGTTAAGAAGCGGAGATATGCTTGTTATATACAGTATAGACCGGCTTGGAAGAAACTACAAAGAGATAATGCAGGAGTGGCAGCATATTACAAAAGAGATAGGCGCTGATGTGAAAGTGATTGATATGCCGCTTCTTGATACCAGCCGTGGAGGCAATGACCTTGACAGTCAATTCGTTGCTGACCTTGTGCTGCAAATACTTTCTTATGTGGCGAATAAAGAGAGGGAAAACATATTGTTGAGGCAAGCGGCAGGAAACGAGGCAATGAAAGCCACCTGCAGAAAGGTAACAAGAGTAAGCACAGATAAGAAAAGAAACAAAAGCGCAGGAGAAGAGAAGTGTATAAGCAATAAGACTGGGAGAGCGGTAGGCAGACCAGAAGCGGCATATCCCGAAGAATGGAAAAGCGTGTATACGGAATGGAAAGCCGGGAGCATAACAGCAGTATCGGCCATGGAGAAGTTAAACCTAAAGAAGAATACGTTTTACAATCTGGTAAAGAGATATGAGGCATAGGAACCGCAGAGAACAGATGCAGACGAAAGATAAAGGGCGAGGCACACCGCAGGAAACAGTGTAGTTGTGCATTGCCCTTTTTATCTGTATTGAGCCGACAAAAGCCCGGTAGTGGGGGTTTATATAGAACGTGTGCTCTACCCCACTAAATAGGCTGAATTTCCGGCCATTACAAAAAAGCCTTAATCCTGCTGCCTGGTCTGAAAAATTCAAAAAATGTAAAAAAGGAAGTGTAACATGGGAGAAGTAAGAGAAGCGATTATCAGGGATGGAAAAATATTATGCCCCTATTGCCACAAGGTCAACGGTGAACTGACCGGGAAAGAGGAAATCCATAATTTCAGGATTCGCTGCCGTGGGTCCGGGGGGAGGATGGAACATTTTTTCATGCTGAATGTGAACAAAGAAAGAGAGGTAAAATCTGATGATTAGTGCATGGATTCTGGCGGTATTGATTCTTCTTTGCATGGCGAATGTGTTCTTGCTTGCGGTGCTGGCATATTCCGGCAGAGGAAAAACGGACAAGCCCACAAAAATAGGGTTCGGCTTTATGTCCGTGGTTCTGGTGCTGGATATGGTGTTTTCGATAGGGGGTGTGGTGCTATGGTGAAATTCTTTGAAAAGAAAGCGGAAAAAGAAATATTTGCAAACGGTAGAATCATTGTAACGGATTTTAGAAAGCTGAAAAAGGAAGATTTTCCGCAGTACAGCAGCGGAGATATGCTTTTCCTGCATTATGACGGGAAAATCTATATTGATTCAAATGAAAAAGCCAATGAGTCTATTATTTTTGCTCTTAAGTTTCTTGTGCAGTATCCGAAAGCGGAGTTGCAGAAGTGGGAGAGGGAGCGGAAACGGTTGTACCCTGGCATAAGAGAAGTGACGGACTTGGAAAAACTCAAAGGGAACAGCGAGGATTTTATGAAAGCACTGTCAATGTTTCTTGTGCCTATGGAACTTAAGAGCCGGGAAGTACAAAGAGCATATTATGACTGATTTTCCATTTACATTACGATTCCAGTATGATATAGTGTAATCAGAGTGCAAGACACCATATAGAGCCTATGAGGTTTTATGTGGTGTCTTTTGTTTTAATCAGCGTCCAGCGTTCACGAAACCAGCGGCCATTGCACCAGAAAGGAGGGTGTATATGGCCGTTGTTGATTCTTTGGAGGTTCAGATACAAAGCAAGTCTGATGCTGTAAATGTCTCCCTGAATGAACTTATCAAAAAAATGGGGCTTATTGCCGAGGGCATATCTGCTATTGGAAACAATAAGGGGCTTGACGATTTTGCAAAAAGAGCGCAGGAGGCTGTAAAGGGATTTTCCAGTATACAGAATGCGGCAAAGGGGCTTTCAAGCAGCATTGCGCCAGAAGTACAGAAAGCATCTAAAAGTCTTGGAGAAATCACCGCAAAATATAAGGATTTAGGAAAAGGATTTAAGTTTACCGGCTCAACTGCTGCCATTCAGAAGCAGATTGAAAGCTATTCCAATGCCTTAGAGAAAGCAAAATTAAAGAAAGAGGAATTAGAAGCCGCCGGAAAGACTGATGGGCAGATGTATGAGTATGCGGTAAAGGATGTGCTGAAATATGAAAATGTCCTTGCCAGCCTCAAAAATCAGCTTTCGGAAATGCAGACGGCGCAACCACAACTTAATATCAACATACACGGCATTGAAGAAGCTGGGCAAAAAATTTCAGAGGTAGCGGAGCAGATAAGAGCCGTTTCTATTCCAGAATCTGCATTAAACTATGACGCTGGCGCAATGACCGCCACTTTTGGGGAGGCAGCAGGAAACATTGAAAATTGGGCGCAAGCAGTAGAGCAGTTCGGGGAGAGAGCCGGACGTGTCCTAAATGAATCCGCACAGCTTAATATCAACATACACGGCATTGAAGAAGCTGGGCAGCAGTTGGATACTCTTTCCGGGCAGTGGCAGAACATGGCTAACCTGTTCGCAAAGACTTTTTCCGACTTGAAAAGCGGCGCACTATGGGAATATCTTTCTGGCGGTGTTCAGAACTATGTAAAAAATGCGCAGTTGGCAGCAGGAATAAAGATTCACACGGATGATTACAAGAACGTGTTGAAAGACATAGAGCGTACAGAGGGCGCATTAGAGAAGCTGCAGCAGAAGCAGAGGGATATGCAGGCCGGAGGCACGAGCGAGGAAAGCAAGGAGTGGCAGAAAGTAGCCTCTGAAATTTCCGCCGCGCAAAGCCGCCTTGATTCTTACATAAACAAGCGGAATGAAATGAGATCGAGCGGCACAGATACACAGTTTTCCAGCGGGCTTGCTAATGGGAGTGCATTAAAAAGCATGGGGGCGGTTGCCGGGGAGGCTATGTCATCCCTCCGGCAGAGGATAGGCGAAATCGGCGGTGCGGTATCGCAAGCGGTAGGGAACATTCCCATTATCGGGAGAATAGCAAAAGAAACGGCATTCCTGGGGCAGAAAGCCTTTGGGGGATTCAAGGTTGCAGTTTCTGGACTGGCGTCCGCAGCGCAAAAGGCAGTATCGGGATTGTCAAAGGTTGCGTCCACAGTCGCAAAACTTGCCTCTGGTATAAAGGGAGCAATCTCAAAATTTTCAAGCCTTGCGAAATCCATGATTGGCATAAAGAGCGCAAATAAAGGAATGAACACGTCTTTAAAAGGCGGTTTCAAAACTCTTCTGCGGTATGGAATCGGAATTGAAAGCGTATTCACACTAATCAACAAACTTCGCACTGCTGCAAAGGAAGGCTTCGGGAATCTTGCGCTGTTTTCCCCAGAAGTGAATGCCTCAATATCTTCCCTAACATCTTCTCTGGCGGCATTGAAAAATTCCCTTGCGGCGGCTTTTGCCCCTATCCTGAATGTAGTTGCCCCTTATATATCCGCATTTATTGATATGCTCACAAAGGCATTTAACGCAGTAGGGCGGCTGTTTGCGGCCTTGACTGGGAAATCATTTGCGTCACAAGCAGTAAAAAACTATAGCGATTATGCGGCGAGCGTATCAGGAGCCGGAAAGGCAACAAAAGAAGCCGGAAAAGACGTGCAGAAAGGAATCCGGGCTTTTGACGAATTAAAGACAATTTCCATAAACAAAGACGAGGGAGAAAAAGGCGGAGCCGGAGGCGGTGGGGAAATCTCCCCGGCTGATATGTTCACGGATGTGCCGATTGAAAGCAATATTTCCGACTTTGCACAGAAATTAAAGGATGCATGGGCGGCAGCAGACTTTACAGAAATCGGAGCAATGTTAGGCACAAAGCTGAATACTGCCCTTGATGGTATAAACTGGGAGCCGCTAAAAGCGACTGCATCTAAAATTGGCAAGTCCATAGGGACATTGATAAATGGATTTGTTGAAGTTGGCGGATTAGGGGATACTATCGGGCGCACAATCGGAGAGGCAATAAATACTGGATTAGCCGGGATAAACTCTTTTCTTGATAACACACATTGGGATTCTGTCGGGCAATTCATAGGCAACGGCCTGAATGGGATTGTCAATACCGTGGATTGGGAGGGGATAGGACATTTCTTTGCAGAGAAATGGAATGCGGTGTTTGAAGTGCTGGGAAACATAGCCACTACTTTTGATTGGTCTGAATTTGGCTTACAACTTGCTACAAGCGTAAATACCTTTATCACGGACTTTGACTGGATAGGGAACGGCGCACAGCTTGGGGAACTGATAAAAGGACTTTTAGACAGCATTATATCATTCCTTGAAAATACCAACTGGCAGGAATTGGGGAATAATGTTGCGGACTTCATAGGCTCTATTGACTGGACTGGAATTGCGGAACGGCTTGCAGAGGGCATAGGTGCAGCTTTAGGCGGTCTTGCGGCTTTTCTCTGGGGATTGATAGAGGATGCGTGGAGCAGCGTTGTAGAATGGTGGAATGAGGTGGCTTTTGAGGATGGGCAGTTTACTATGTCGGGGCTGCTGGATGGCATATGGGAGGGTATAAAGAATATTGGGCAATGGATATATGAACATATCTTCCAGCCTTTTATAGACGGATTCAAGAAAGCGTTTGGAATCGCAAGCCCATCAAAGGTCATGCTTGAAATGGGAACATTTTTAATGCAAGGTCTTTTCAATGGAATATCTTCGCTTGTAGATAAAGTGGTTGGGGTATTCACGAAGATAAAAGATAAGATAGTTGGGGTATGGAATACAGTCAAAACAAAGACTACCGAAATATGGAACGGAATCAAGAATGCCATAAAGACACCGATCAATTCTATTATCGGATTTATAAACGGGATGATAAGCGGCGTAGTAGACGGCTTTAATGGCATGATAGGCGCATTAAATAAGTTGGGTTTTGATGTTCCTAATTGGGTTCCTTTGATTGGCGGAGAAACATTTGGCTTTAATCTATCTCCCGTTGTCGCTCCGCAAATACCGTATCTTGCGAAAGGTGCAGTACTCAAGGGCGGCGAGCCGTTCCTTGCGGTGGTGAACGACCAGAAGAGAGGGCAGACAAACATAGAAGCCCCTCTCAAAACCATTCAGGAGGCAGTAAGGATTGAACTGGATAAATTTTCCGCTAATTCCAGGATGGCTATGCCGGACACAAGTATGTATAGCTATAGGCCAGTGACAGCACCGGAAATAAGTTATGCCGGGGCATATGGAAACTATCAGCACGATATGAGCGCATATATGCAAGGTGGCTATAATGAGGGCGGCTCTGGAATATTGGCAATGACGGAAGCGCAAGTGTATAACTTGGCTTACAATGCGGTATCGGCGGCAATCAATAACAGCAAGCTACTAAATGACCAAAAAGATATAACCGAGGATATTTTAAATAAGCCAACAATAGGAAGAGATACTATTGTTGATAGTGTACGCTCATGGTATGGGGCAGAGGCAACTAGAAGATACGGCCATCCTGGTGCTTGCGACCCAATCTTGGGTTGAGAAAAAGGAATGTTGTTTTTGATGGGGAGGGAAATTTGCGGAAAACCCTCCCCGCCAGAAGTCGATTATACGCTACGGCTTATGCGTTTAGCGTGATTATAGTATAACACATTCTGGGAATCTGTTGCACATGATAGTGTGCAAGAATAGCCAAAGGTGCATACAAACGTGTACGAGCCCCATATAGGACATAAATTCCCATAGGGGTATATTTTATGGGACGGCGGCTGAAAACGTCCAGAATGGGCAGAGAGAAAGGCATAGCCGGGGGTTATTTTGGAATGATACTCACACGTCTTTAAATGTCTTAAGTTGCCCGGCATTTCAAAAAGACCCTTGCTATTTCTGCCCTAAAAATTCTATAGGGGGTATTTCTGAATGACAAATGAACAGCTTGTAGAACTGCTACAGATGGGCATTGACACAAAATCAAACATGGAAGCCCTTTATATGCAGAATAAGGGCATGATAACAAGGATTTGCAGACAGTATGCCAGCACAGAGCCGCTTGAAGATTTGCAACAGACCGCATATATAGGGCTTGCGGAGGCCGTAAGGCACTATGACGGAGGCAAGGGCTTTAAATTCGTCACATATGCCGGACACTGGATAAAGCAATCCATAAGGCAGTATTTGACGGAATCCGGGCTTGTAAGGATACCCCCGAACATGAAAGCCCTGATATTCAGATACAAGCGTTTTCTGTCTGCCTATGAAGCAGATCGCGCCGGACTGCTGCCAAAGGATGAAGAAATAAGGCGCAAATTACATATAACCGGGAAACAGCTTGCAGACATAAAGAAATATGCCTTTTCTGACCGCATAGAAAGCCTTGATAGGCCGCTGGATGAAGAATCCGGGGATAATACCATGCTTGACTGCATGGAAAGCCCGGAGGACGTGACCGAAAGCATTATAAACGACATATACCGGCAGGAAATGAGGGAAGACGTGCAGGAGGCCATGAACATAGCGTTGACACAGCAGGAGCAGGACACAATAAAGGCTTATTTCTGGCATAGGGCAACGCTTGGACGCATAGCAAGGCAGAAAAATGTCACGGTAGAGCGAGTGCGGCAGCAGTTGGCAAAGGCACAGCGGAAACTATCGAGGGGAAAAGCCGGAATGCTATTGACAGAGTATGCCAGAATAGAGGGTATGCGGTACTGCGGCGGCTTTTCATTCTTTATGAATCATGGGAGCATTGTAGAATATGAGATAGTGAAGCGTGAAGAAGCAAGGGAAAAACTGGAACTGTATCTTGAAATGAAGCGGCAGGAGAGGGAACGGCATGAAAAACGGATAGGAGAAGCCGAAAAGGATATTGCCCGATAGGGGAAATTGTGTTATATTGTCGATATGGGAAAGCCATAGAGCCAAAGGCGGCAACTAATATAGACGTTATGATTCAGCAGAAAGAAAAGGGTTATGAGTGTTTTGGAATTGGCATAAATAGCAGAGAGTAATAAACAGATAATAGACAAAAGATGTGATAAAGCCATAAATTCAATGGTGGCGGTTTCCATCGAGGAAGCTGCCAAGGAAGGTAAGTTCTAAGTTAAGAAGTGCGGTAAGACTAATGGTTATGAAGCCTCCCTTGGAGAAATCTGAGGGAGGTTTTTGTATATTTTTAATCTCGGAGTTTTGTGGGCAAAAGTTGAAAATACTCTGTGTCTATGCAATTGATAGTTTATGCATACTTTAGAAAACTCTCAACTAACAAGTAGTCCATACATGGCTTAAAGCAGTTTAATCCGGTAATTGGTGAAGGCTCTTACATCTCTATCAGCGCAATGATTTTGGCAGAAAGATCACGAATAACCTATTTCCACAAGCATAAAAGTCGTGAGAAATAATAGTAGAAGAGAGGGCGGGATGTAAGTTAGTGAAATATGAATAAAATAGTAATAAGGGAGATATGAAAAATATGAGCAGTGGGACATGTCAAATAATTATTGCGGGGCTGAGTGTTGTAATTGCATGTTTGCAACTTAGATTGTCAAAGCAGATAAATAGACAAAATATATCTAAAGAAAAAGGATATTTTATAATTGAGGAAACAAATCTCAGAAAAAAAGAAGCTGAGGACTATAAAAGATGTATTGGGCTGTTTGATTTAAATAGGGAGTTACGTTTTCATTTATATGGGAATGGGGATATTTTTCTCTTGAAAGAACAAATTGTTATAAATGGTATTATTGTTGAAAGCAAAGAACCCATAGAAACTTTTTTTTCTATTTATGCACAAGATTGCCCTTATGGAATATTATTATCTTTAAGTGGTTTAGATAAGGAAAAACCAGAATTAGATGTAGAGATAACTCTGAAATTGAGAAATATAATAGGTAATGTCTATACAGAAAAAATATTGCTAGAATTTCAAAAACGAGATATTGCTAATGAATGGTTTTTGCATAGAAAGAATACATCGTTTCAATTCAAGTAATACGTATAATTTGGCTTATCTAAATGCATGTATGAAATCTTAGTTTTAAGAGGGATTGTATACTGGTGCACAACAGAGCAGTTCGGCAAGATAGATTGCTGATGACTGGATAAATGGAGGAAGTACGAATGCTCCAGAGACAGTTAGAGATACAAAGAAGTGCTTGATAAAGCCTACGGCTATATTAAACAGTATTATTAATAGCGGTACAGATTTTGTCGTTAGATGGAAGCATTCTATAATAATCGGAAAAAAGAGAGGCGTAATGAGGAGGCTGTCAAATGAAAAATATTGAGTTGTATAAATTATTGGAAATTCCTGATGAGGTGGAAAAGAAACTGGTAGAGTATGGAAATATGAGAAATGTCCATTTACCGGATACCACAGTGAGAAAAGTCTTAAACCGCAGCGAATGGAGTGAGGGAATCGGGGAGCTACAGGAAGCATTGGGTGATGATCCCGACGGAATTAAAATGCTTTGGGAATTATTGAATATAGCCGGAACATATTCATACACGGAGTACATAAAACACAATATTTCCATGGATATTTTTGCGGATACAATGAAATTCTGCACCAGATTTTTGAAGGAACATTATCGGAATTTTCAAACATATCAATTTATTTGGGCATGGTGGTTCCCCCGTCAAATATCGCTAAATGAGTTTCGGATCGGGGCATTGGAATATGAATTTGTTGACGAGGGAAAAAGGGAGATAGAAATTCATATTCCATCGGATGCCGATTTACGAAAAGAGCAGGTTGCCCTTTCCCTCGAGAGTTTTTATGCATTTCGGAGAAAATATTTTGCCGGGTGGGAAGCGGTATGTCTGACATGCAGTACCTGGATGTTAATGCCCGAATTAAAAGAATTTCTGGGGGAAAATTCCAATATAGTTTTGTTTCAAAACCTGTTTGAAATTGAGAATGTGGATTATGAAGCCACATGGTATATGGGGTGGATTTTCCCGGGCATTCAAACCATTGACGAACAGCTGCCGGAAAAAACAATGCTGCAGCGGAAGTTGAAACAATACTTATTGAGCGGGAAGAAATTCGGCATAGCAAAAGGCCGCCTTAAGGCTTAGCATTACGCTGAAATTTCCCTTGAAACCCTTGAAAGCCTTGAAACTTTCCTGCGGAAAGAACTTGCGATAGAGTAATAAGTTGGTATATAATAATAAAAACAGTTATTTTTACATATTTTACATGTAGTACTATTGTGTCTCCAATCAAAGGTGATCGCGCTATATTCCTTAACGGAATTGGCAGGATTGGACAGGGGATTCGTATGGCAGATGCAGGGAAAAGGCCGGGTGGCAGGGCAAAGCGGTATTTGCTGCTTCTATTGGCATTCTGGGCATTCACGCTTTTGGAAGCGGCGTCAGGAGGAAGGCCTGGGATGGTATATGGCGCGGAGAAGCGCATTGTGCGGGTGGGGTTCTTCCCCATGGAGGGTTATCATGAGATTCGGCCTGACGGCAGTTTCGCGGGCATGGATGTGGAGTATCTGGAAGCATTGTGCGACTATGTGAACTGGAAAGTAGAGTATGTGGTATGCGAAAACTGGAACCACGCTCTGGAGATGCTGGGGGATCAGAAAATCGACCTGGTGGGATCGGCGCAGTATTCCAAAGAGCGGGCGGAGGTGTACCAATATGCCAGCCTGGCCAGCGGCTATACCTTTGGGGCCGTTGCCGTCAACAGTGACAGCACCTTGGCCTACGAAGATTTTGCTGCCATGGGCAGTGCTGCTTTTGGAATTGTGAGCAGTTATATACGAAAAGATGAATTCTATGAATATATGGCGGATCATGGCATTCCCAGTCCCCGGGTGCGGGAGTATGAGGACACGGCCGCGCTGCAGGCCGCTCTTGACGCAGGGGAGATTGACGCCATGGTGCATTCCCTCACGGAAGTCCGGGAGGGACAGCGTGTTGTGGGCAGATTTGCCCCCATGCCTTTCTATTACATAACGTATCAGGGAAATGATGATTTGATGCGGGAGCTTAACCAGGGCGTGGCGGATGTGAAAATGCATCGTCCGGAGTTGGAAAATGAGCTGATGGTGAAATATTATGACAGCAGACTGGATCAGACCATTCTGCTTACCAAAGAAGAAAAGGAGTTTATTGCGGAGCAGAAGAGGCTTACCGTGGGATATCTGGAGGAGTATTATCCTTTCTCCTATGAGAATAATGGGGAATACGCCGGGCTGACCAGACAGGTGCTGGAGGAGGTGTCGGTGAGTACGGGCCTTTTCTTTGAGTATGTGAAGCTGGAGGATCTGGAGGAAGCGAAAGAGGCACTGAAGGACGGTCGTATCCACATCCTGGGTTACTGTGGAGAATCCTCTGCAAATATGAAGGCGGAAGGATTGGCGGTGACAAAGGTGTATGCCCAGGTTCCCCAGGTCATCATTATGCGCAGGAATGATAAATCAGACACGATTGCCACATTGGCGGTAGAGGAGGGCAATCGGGCAGGGGAGGCTGTTCGGAAATTTACGGGTGAGAACACCCGGTTACTGACTTTTTCCACACAGCTTGACAGTCTGTACGCGGTGAAAGCGGGACAGGCTGACGCGGCCATGTGTGACGGTTATCTGGCGGAATATCTGTTAGGCTCTCAGCTTCGTTTCAATAAGATGGAAATCCGCAGTGTATTGAGCGATGCCCACAGCATTTTTATGGTGGTGGCGGAGCAGGAGAACGCCCTTCTGATCAGCATTTTAAATAAAGAATTGATAGAGGTCAGTGACAAGATGGTCAATGACTATATGCTTCAGGATAATTTTTATTCTAAGATGAGCATAGAAAACTTTATCAGTGACAACAGTATTACGATTATACTCATTCTCTCCGTCTGCGCGGCCGCCATTATTCTGGTGTTGTTTTTTCTTCTGCGCAACAGTATGCGGGTGCAGAAGCTGATGTACAAGGACACGGAATTCAATATTTGGAATCTGAATTACCTGCGGTACCGGGCGGCCCGAAAGCTGGCCGGGGACAGGAGCGGCAATTACGCGGTGGCGTACACGGATATCGGCCAGTTTAAGAGTTATAATGCGCTGTATGGCTGGAGTGCGGGGCAGAGGGTGCTGGAACTGGTTATAGAGGCGCTTTCAAAAGAGGTGGACAGTCGGAGAGAACTTTACGCCAGGAGCTATGGCAGTCATTTTGTGCTTTTTGTAAAATACGAGGATTTGAATGCTTTAAAGAGAAGGCTTCTGGATATCGCGGACCGGGTTTCCGAACGCATCCTTGAAGAGACGGACAACCATATGCCTTTGACGATGGGCGTGGGATGTCTGGAAAACGGTGACAGCGATCTGCGGCGGGCCCTGTCCGAGAGTATCCAGTTGGTAGACTCTCTGAAAAACAATTATGGCAGCGCGGTACAGATCTATGACGAAAAGCTGCGGACGCAGCTTCGGGAAAATCATGAGCGGGAGAAGCTGCTGGAGTCGGCGGATGCATACAGAGATTTTGTGGCCTATTATCAGGCAAAAGTGGATATCCGCAATGAGCGGATTGTGGGGGCGGAGGCGCTGGTTCGGTTTAAGGATCCTGCGGCAGAGGGAGCCGTACGGGCTCCGGGCTATTTTGTGCCTTTTTACGAAAGAACCGGCAGGATCGGGGACATTGATTTCTTTGTGATGGAGAGTGTATGCAGGATGCTGCGAAGACGCCTTGACGCAGGGCAGAATGTGGTGCCTGTATCCTGCAATTTTTCCCGGGTTCATTTTACCACCGACGGATTTCCGGAAAGATTTGAGGAGATAGTTGAGAAATATCAGATTCCCAGGGAACTGATCGAGGTGGAGATCACGGAGACCCTGGTGATGGAGGAAGTGCAGCAGCAGAAGGTCAGGGAAGTCGTGGGTATCCTGCGGGAAAAGGGGGTGCGTCTTTCCATAGACGATTTCGGCTCGGGTTATTCCTCTTTGGGTGTATTTGAGCAGATTCCGGCTTCCGTTATCAAGCTGGACCGGTCTTTTCTTCTCAACAACGAGAATCGCGTCCGGCAGGTACAGATAATGAAAAACATTGTGAATCTGGCCAGGGATTTAAACGCCCAGGTGGTATGTGAGGGAGTGGAGACAAAAGCCGACACGGAACTTATGCTGGAGATAGGCGCTTATGTGGCCCAGGGATACCATTATTGCAGGCCGGTGCCGGAGGATGTGTTCGAAAGAATGCTGGATTGAACTTATTTTCCAAATGATTTTGCTGAAGGTAAAAAAACAATGGTGTTTTTGCATAATATCACGTGGGAAATATGTGCAATTTTATGGGTAATGTACACTTTTTTCTTGCAATACATTAAGCAATGTGTTAAAATCATACCAAACCTATCCCGGTTTTATCCCGGTCCCTTTTGGCTGGGATTTATCTATTTGAGGAGGGAAACAAATGAGACTGAAACAAAAATTGATTATGTTGGTTCTGATTCCGGTGGTGGTTCTGGGGTTTGGTGTGGGCTTTTTTTCATTTGTCCAGGCTAAGGACGCGCTGGTGCGGGCCATAGAGGGACAGCTGCAGGTGGCCTGCAGGGGATACAGCGATGATCTGTACGCGTTCAGGGATATGGATATTGACATCACGGTGTTTGAGGGGGATACCAGGGCATACAGTTCCATAGAAGGGGTGGTGGGGACCAAGGCTTCCCAGGAAGTGATCGAGACTACCTTAAACGGCGGCAGGACATTTTTCAGCCCTGATGTGATGGTGGACGGACAACCTTATTACGGATATTATATGCCCACGGAAGGAGGAATGCTGTTTGCGGGAAAGCCCCAGGCGGACGTGCGGAAAGTGCTGACCCAGCTGCTGGCAGCCATTTTGTCCATCTCCGCAGGGATCATTGTACTGGTGACCATTGTAGCTTATATCATTGTCAGCAGGATGGCTCGGCTGATTATCAATGTGAGCGCCACGGTGAGTCATGTGGCCGAGGGCGATCTGACCGGAGAAGTACGGGATATGGCAGGGCGGGATGAGATCGCCGCAATGAATAACTCCGTGAGCTCCATGGCACGGAAGCTGAAGATGATGGTTTCCGATATTTCCAAAGTAAGCCGGGAGGCCCAGGGATCGGCGGAGAGCCTGCGGGGAACGGCGGCCTCCACGCTGAGTGCCAGTGAGGAGATTGCCAAGGCCATTGAGGATGTGGCCCAGAATAATACCAGCCAGGCGAGGATTGTGGCCAGCATCACGGGGGGCATCGGAGTCATGCGGCAGAAAACTTCTGACATCGCCGTCTGCGTGGAAGATATTGAGAGCTGCTCTTCCAGCCTGACGGATAATTGCAATGATATGCGGGAGAAGATCGAAGCCACCCAGGAAACCAGTGAGTTGATGTCCCAGAGTGTGGTGGGCATCAAGGAAAAGATTGACGAAACCAATCGGGTGATCGCCAAGATGTCCGAGATCCTGGACAGCATTGAAGATATTGCCTCCCAGACCAATCTGCTCTCTTTGAACGCGTCCATAGAGGCGGCCCGGGCGGGCGAAATGGGTAGGGGCTTTTCAGTGGTGGCGGACAGCATTCGTACCCTGTCGGAGAACACGGCCAGGGAACTGGTGGGGATTAAGGATATCATTTCCAACATCACAGAGGACTTCAAGGATTGTGCAGACAGCATAGATGTGGTGGTGCAGAACAATTCGGAGAGTATGAAGGGCATAGAGGAGGTTATTGTCTCCTTTAAGCAGGTGGACGAGGCCATCAGGAATAACACCACCCAGGTGGAAGCCATCGGTCGGGCAGTAGAGGAGACCCAGGAACAGATGCAGGGGATCGCAGAGGAAGTATCCGTGCTGGGAGAAGTCTCCGAAAGCAATGCCGCCGCCAGCCAGCAGGTGAACGCCTCCATCGAGGAACTTACATCGCTGATGCATTCTGTGGACCAGAGCACGGTAGACCTGGCTCGGGAGGCAGAAAGCCTGATGGAAGAATTATCCATATTCAAGCTGTAGATATATATATTTGCAAGAAGGGGCTGCTGCAATCTGCAATGCCCCTTCTTTTTACGTACATTCATGAATTCTTAAGGTTTTTTTTACAAAAACTGCGGGATTTTACCCAAAGGCTGTGCTATTATAATAAGAAGTGGTTCATGTGGAAAAGGAGAAAACTATGCAAAAAAAAGTTTCGGCGGCGCTGGTTATGGTTTTATGCGTGTTTGCATTTTGGACAGGCTGGGGAAAAGGGGTGGCTTATGCGGAAGACGGCTCCTCGGAAAATTCCTTTTACGGAAATGTGGAATTGCTTCGGCAGGACCAGGGAAACTATGTGGTGCAGGTCACGGTGGAAAACAGGGGAGAGGATTTTTCCGGCAAGGTGCAGGTGGTCTTTCAGGCTGCCAGCGGCATGGGAAACTGTGCCTATGAGACGGAGGTAACGCTTCCTTCCCAGGGAAAGAAACAGTTTGCCGTCACGGTGACAGGCCGGGCAGTGGATGAGATCAGGGGGGAATGCGTTCTGCGTTTCCTGGACGAAAAAGGCAGGCTGCTTCAGACCATTCCGCTGAAGAATGTGCTGGGCAGCTCCACGCCGGGGATTGCCGTGGGCATTTTATCCGATGCTTATTCCGAACTTACCTATCTGGACGCCGGGGGATCCAGCCTTTATATGAAGGGGAATTCATACCCCCTGAACCTGATCAGACTGGATGGAGACAGCCTGCGGGGATATCTGGAGGGGCTGTATTTTCTGGTCATTGACCAGTTTAATGTATCCACCCTTCGCAGTGAGGATATCCGGGCGATTCAGGAATGGGTGAAAGACGGCGGCTGGCTGATCCTAGGAACCGGTGCATACGGGGAGCAGACCCTTTCCGGCTTTGAGGAGGATTTTCTGGAGATGGAGTATCTGGGCGTGTGGGAGGCCGGAGAGGAGAACTTGGCCGCCGAAAATGCCGATCGATACGGATATTATTACAGCTATGTGGAAGCGGAAGTTGATTTTGGGCAGATGACGATAGCCCAGCTGCGTTACGGCTTGAAAGGGGACGAAAATGAGGGTTCCCAGAACCCGGCTGTTTACAAGACCATCGGAGACGGGGCGGCGGCAGTCTATTTCTGCTCTCTGGGGGATGAGCAGCTCCGAAAGCTGGGGAATTATGCTGTGGAGGGTATGTATGAGGAACTGATGGGGCAGTCCCGCAGTTACCAGTCCTACAATCGGTATTCCGGCATGGACAGCGTGGGGCAGAGGCTGCTGGCCTTTATAGACAACCGAAACGCGGGGGTGGACTTTTCCCTGCTGAAATGGCTGATTATGATCTATGTGGTATTGGCGGGGCCGGTGCTGTACCTGGTCCTGCGCAAATGCGGAAAGCGCGAGTGGTACTGGGTGGGAGTGCCCGTAATGGGGCTTATGTTTATTGCCGCTGTTTTTTTCCTGGGACAAGGGGCCCGGGTCAACGAGACCAGAGTGTATTCCGTCACGGCCCAGCGGGCTGACAGCACCCGGGAAGATACTTATTTTCTGGCATATCATTCGGGAGTAAAGCCCTGGGAGGTGCGCCTGGAGGAAGGTTATGATGTGGCCGGGCCCGGCTGGAACGGATATGAGGGGAAATATTTCTATAACACCAACGATTATTTTTACAGGGTAGGCCGCGACAGCAAGGGGCTGTATATGGGAATAAAGCCCCAGGAGAACTTTGACAACGGCTTCCTCCATGCAGCAGGGCGTGCGGTATCCCGGGGAATCATCTCCGGGGAAAGACTTCTGGTTAATTCCGGCATCAACGGAGGCATCAGCGGCATGGCCGCCAATGGGACGGATTGTGACCTGGCCTATATGGCAGTGTGGCTGGAGCGGGAACTTATGGTATTTAAGGATGTGAAGGCGGGGGAAACTCTGGATTTGCAGCAGGCGGAGGCGGATGGCAGATGTGTGTACCGGAGCAGTTCCATAGAGGATCAGGGGGATATGCTTCGCAGTGACATGATCTCTCTCTATGGACACCGCAGTACCGACGGCGAATATGTTGAGGAAGATATGGCGGCGCTTATCATCGGTCTGGGTATCGCCCAGGAGGAGTCGCCCAGAGGCGGAGAGCGTGCGGTGATCGTGGGATTGGTGAAGCAATATGACAGAGCCATAGCGGACAAATGTAAGGAGACTTCCTACGGCTGTCTGTACGGCTATGGAGAAACGGGGGTGTAAGGATGCTGTATATCAATAATCTGAATAAAAGTTACGGCAAATTCCAGGCGGTGGGCAATCTGACGCTTCACATCCCCAGAGGGGATCTGTTCGGTTTTGTGGGACCCAACGGAGCGGGCAAGACCACCACCATCCGCATGGTCTGCGGGCTGATGCTGCCGGATGGCGGGAGTATCAGCATCAATGGCGTGGACGCACTGGCGCGTCAGAAAGAGATCAGGAAGCAGATCGGCTATGTGCCGGATTTCTTTGGGGTGTATGACAATCTGAAAGTGCGGGAGTATATGGACTTTTACGGTTCCATGTACCGCATGAGTGCCAGGGATATCCGGCAGGTTTCGGATGATCTTCTGGAGCTGGTGAATCTCTCCGACAAAAAAGAGGCATTTGTGGATACGCTCTCCAGAGGTATGAAACAGAGGCTTTGTGTGGCCAGAGCGCTGATCCACAATCCGGCGCTGCTGATTCTGGACGAGCCCAACTCCGGATTGGATCCCAGAGCTCGGGTGGAAATGAAGGAACTTTTGCTGAACTTAAAGAGCATGGGTAAGACCATCGTGATCAGTTCCCACATTTTATCCGAACTTTCCGAGATGTGTAACAGCATCGGCATTATGAACCGTGGCAGTCTGGTGGCGGCCGGCCGCATTGAGGACGTGATGGAAGGGGTATTCGGCAGCAATCAGCTTGTGATCACCCTGGACGAGGGAAGGGATACGGCTCTGCGGATTGCCAGCGAGCATGTGAAGGTCAAGGTGGACTCGGCGGGAGAGCATGAGATCAGGCTGTCCCATAACATGACCAAACCGGAAATTGCCGGATTGGTGGGGGAGATGATCGCAGGCGGCGTGGTGGTGACGGGATTCCATAAGCAGGAGGGCGATCTGGAGACGCTGTTCATGCGCGTCACCGGTGACGGAAACCAGTAAGTAAGACTTTTGTTAGGGAGGGCAGTATAATGTATCTCAACCCAATCGTAAAAAAAGATGTAAAGGTGCAGGCCCGCAGCATGAAGATCTGCTGGAGTGTGTTTGCCTATGAATTGATCCTGGCACTGGTCTTTTTCCTGGCTATAAATGTCATCCAGAGTGCCAGCAGATACTCCACCAGCAATATCTACAGCGCCATGGTGTGGCTTTACCCGGTATTGGCAGTGACTCAGCTGATCATTCTGGGTCTGGTGGTGCCGGTCAGGACGGCCTCCTCCATATCCGGAGAGAAGGAACGTCAGACCTTCGACATCATGATGACTACCAGTATGTCTCCTTTTTCGATCATAGCGGGAAAGGTGATGACAGCCGTGGTGCAGGGAATGTTTTTTGTGGTGGCCAGTATGCCCGTCATGGCTTTGTCCTTTATAATCGGCGGTATGTCCTGGGCGTATCTGTTCTGGTTTTTGGGGATAGCGCTGTTGGTGTCCTTCTTTTCAGCCAGTATCGGCATCCTCTGTTCTTCCCTGTGCAAGAGAAGCATCAGTGCAGTAATTATGTCCTATGCTTTTTACCTTCTGTTCTTTCTGGGGACTGCCCTGCCCATGATGTTGTATGAAGTGGTTAAGAGTAATCTGAGATACACCCTGGGGACTCTGCCCCGGTTCTATGAGGTTTACGGTGATAATATTTATCTTACGCTGCTTCTGAATCCTGCGGTTTATCTGACAGAATTTTTTGCCAGGATTATGACGGGGGAATCCCTGGTAAACAGTCTGGGCAATCACGCGAGCATGAGTTGGCAGCCCCAGACTTCTCAGGTGTGGGGACCGATCGTCTTAGTGACCTCGGGTTACTGGTGGCTAATTATCGCAACCCTGCTGTTCGTAGGGATCTCGTTTTTGTTTCTCTGGATCGCCTCCAGGCGGATCGACCCCATCAGGGGCAGACGGCCCAAGGGCGGTCGGAGATAAAGGGGAAGGCATATGGATATCCGAAAATACCTGTCGGAACAGATCAGAAAGTGCAGAAACAGAATGAACCTGGCCAGGTGCATTGACTGCGGTGTCATGTTTGCAGCCGCGGGGGGCGTCATGGGGATGGTCTTTGAACTGTCCTCTTTGGCGTGGCCCTTCTACTATGTCCACCTGGCGGCGGGACTGTGTTTCGGGGGCGGGTTTCTGGCCGGAGAAATCTATGCTGTCTGCAGCCGGGTGAATATGGCTCAGGCGGCCAGGCGGCTGGACTCTTTCGGATTGAAAGAGCGTATGACCACGGCCTATGAGTGGATGGACAGGGGGGCGGAGACCGGGGAGGAACTGGCGGATTTGCAGAGACAGGATGCCTTTTCTCATTATAACCGGCTTCGGGATCGGATCAGGATTCCGCTGTGCCCCCACAGAAGGCATGTGCTGGCCCTGCTGTTGTCCGCGGCGGTGACGGTGGGACTGGCTTTTGTGCCGTCCCCGGTCCGGGACCAGGCGCTGCTTCGTCATCAGATCGGGCAGCAGGCGGAGGAAGAACTGGAACAGTTGGAGGAACTGGTGGAGGCCCTGGAGGGGGTGGATCAGGAAGCTCTGTCGGAGGAGCAGAGAGCAGGGCTTCAGGAACTGTTGGAGGCAATGCGGCGTTCCGGGGAAGAATTGGCCCGGGCGGATACCTGGGAGAGTCTGGGCGCCGCCCAGGAGAGACTGGATTATAAATACCGGGAGGCGGGACAGAGTCTGGCCCGGCTTGCGGCGCAGATGGAAGATCCCGGGGCGGCGGGTGTCGCTTCCGCCCAGGCTATGGCTCAGGCGGCGGGCCGGGACGGGGCCCGGGAAGGGCTTCAGGCGGCCTCCTCCGGGCCCGGCAGTGATCCCGGAGGGGACGGAGGTGCCGGAGAAGATAACCCGGGCGGCCGGGAACAGGGCTCAGGAGAGGGTTCCGACAGCCAGGGAACAGGAGAAGGAGCGGGCACCAGCGGCCAGGGAACAGGAGAAGGAGAGGGTACCGGCGGCCAGGGAACAGGAGAAGGAGCCGGTTCCGACGGCCAGGGAGCGGGAGAAGGAGCGGGTTCCGGCGGCCAGGGCACGGGAGAAGGAGCAGGTACCGGCGGAGCGGGCGGCAGCGGCAACGGAACCGGCCGGGGCACCGGCAGCAGCAACACCCCTCATGACTATGTCAGTGTTCCCAACGCCCCGGGCGAGAATCCTTCCCTCACCGGCAATAAAGACGGAGACCAGAATTCCGACTACTTCCGGCAGCAGAACGGTCTGGCCTGGGAGGGAGAACATGTGGACTACAATTCCGTCATAGGAGAGTATACAGACAATGCCTACGAGGGCATTGCCAGAGGACGGTATCCCAGCGGCATGGAGTCAGTAATCCGGGACTATTTTGAGAATCTGAACAAATAAACAGGCAGGAAGCCTGCGGAAAATAAATAAGGAGAACAGGATGGCAGAGTTAGAGTTGTATCAGCGAAAAATCATGGAGTGTGAGCAGGAGATCGGCAAGGGGATCATCGGTCAGAGAGACATTATCCGACAGGTAATGCTGGTGATGCTCTCCGGGGGGAATGTGCTTTTGGAGGGTATGCCAGGATTGGGCAAGACCATGCTGGTACGCACCATCGGCCAGGTGTTCAGCCTTCCTTTCAAGCGAATCCAGTTCACACCGGACCTGATGCCCAGCGATGTGACGGGAACTGATATCATGGTGAAGGAGGAGGGCAGAAGCAGTTTCCGATTCCAGCCGGGCCCCATCTTCGCCAATCTGGTGCTGGCCGATGAGATCAACCGAGCCACACCCAAGACCCAGTCTGCCCTGCTGGAGGCCATGCAGGAGCATACGGTGACGGTGGGTAATGAAAGTCATGGCCTGAAGGAGCCGTTTATGGTATTGGCCACCCAGAATCCCATTGAACAGGAGGGAACCTATCCCTTGCCGGAGGCCCAGTTGGATCGTTTTCTGTTCAAAGTGCTGGTGCAATTCCCGAGCAAAGAAGAATTGCGGGGGATCGTAGGACTGACGGAGGGGCAGCAGCCTCCCCGGATCCGCAGTCTGATGGGGGGAGAGGAACTTCTGCAGGTCCGGGAACTGATTGCCCGGATTCCCATTGCAGATGCCGTCATGGATTATCTTCTGGAACTGGTTATGGCCACCCATGAATCCCACCCCTATATCCGGGAGGGGGCCAGCCCCCGGGCGGCCCAGGCGATGATCCGTGCCTCCAGGGCACGCGCCTTTCTGGAGGGCAGGGTGAACGTGTCTTTTGAGGATGTACAGAGCGTGGCGTACCCGGTACTGCGCCATCGGTTAATCCTGAATTTTGACGCCGTCTCCGAGGGAATATCAGAGGACGCGGTAATCCGGCAGTTGATAGAAGCAAAGGAAAAAGGAATCTATGCTTGACAGGAATTTTTATGAAGCTCTGTCCCGGCTGCGGCTTCAGATGTCCCATAAAAGCAGCTTGAACATGTCGGGTAACCGCAAATCCATACAAAAAGGATTGTCGGCGGAGTTCTCTGACTTCCGGGAATATATGCCCGGTGACGATTTGCGCCGCATGGACTGGAATGTGTACGCCAGGCTGGACAAGCTGTATATCCGGGAGTATATGGAAGAGAAGGAAGCTGTGGTCTCGGTCCTGATTGACACCAGCGCTTCCATGGACTATGGGGTTCACAGCAAGGCCGAACTGGCCAGGGATCTGGCGGCGGTGGTATCCTTCCTGGCCCTTGGCAATATGGACCGGCTCTGGCTTTATGATATGAAAGACATGGGCCGGGGGCTGTCTGTGAGAGGTGGGCGCAGCGGTTTTTCCAAAGTGCTGCACTGGCTGGAGAAACGTACTTTTAACGGCCAGGTGGACATGCTGGCGGCTGCCAGGAAAATGCCCTGCCATGGGCCGGGGGTGACGGTGCTCATCAGCGACTTTCTGCATCCGGGTATGGTGGACGGGACATCGCCGGATTATGAAAAGCTGCTGCAGTACCTTCGCTATTGCCGGCAGCGGCCGGTGGTGCTGCATACCATGGCCCCGGAGGAACTGCATGTCACATTGGAGGGAGCGCTGAACCTGATCGACGCGGAAAGCCAGTCGAAACTGCGTCTGACAGTGGATGCCCGGGCCATAGACGATTACGAGAGAGCACTGAAGGGACTGACCGACCGTATGAAAAAAGGCTGCAGTGCCGGATACGGCACCGGTTGCAGTGCCGGCGGCGGAACTTATGTGCTCTGCGACGCAGGAAGGGACAGGCGTCAGTTGGTGTTTGGAGATTTAAGGGTGATTTATGATATTTGAGAGTATGTGGCCGTTGGCGCTGTTGCTGGCAGTCCCGGTGGTAATTATTTTTTATCTGTTAAAGCCCAGGGGGAAAGACTATCGTATTTCCTCTAATTTGTTGTGGAACCAGTTGATTCGTAACCAGCAGTCCAAGACCTTTCTGGAGAAATTCATTCACAATCTTCTGATGTATCTTCAGATTTTGATATTGATTCTGTTGGTGCTGGCTTTGATGTCCCCTTACTTCCAAAGGCAGGGAACCGGCAGGGGGAATCTGGTGCTGGTGCTGGATACCAGCGGCAGTATGCAGCATGACACGGGGGAGGGCAGGACGCGTCTGGAGGAGGCTGTGGACCAGGCAAAAGGCCTGATCGCCGCTTCGGAGGGAGCCGCTTTTTCCCTGGTTACCAGCGACTGTATGGGCACCGAGATGCTGGCAGTGGGAGTGCGGGACAGGCAGAGTCTGTACACCGCTCTGGACCGGATTCAGTGCTGCGATGGTCCCGGGAATCTGCAGGGGGCTGAGGGGGTGGTGGAGACCCTGCGCAGCGCGGGAGGACAGTCGGGGGAGCAGGCGGCTCCGGCGGAAGTCTTTGTGTTCACGGATGGCAACGGCGCGGAGGAAGCCATGGGATTTGCCGCTTATTTTGATGCCCAGGTGAGAATCATGGGCGGCGCGGTGGACAATGTGTCCAACAATTTTCTGTCTTATACGGATACGGAAGAGACGGACGGAGGGCTCAATGTGGTTTGCGCTTCCGGTCTCACCAATCACAGCGATGTGCCTGCCTCTCTGGAGATCAGCCTGTACCAGGGGAAAAAGCTGCAGGAGATCAAACAACTGAGCCTGGAGCCGGGAGAGAGCCGGTTGGTTTTCTTCGAATCTTTCTCCTGGCAGGGGGAGGCGCTGCGCAGTGAATTGGGCTCCGTATCCTTTGAGGGCAGAAGCCGGGGGGATTCCCTGCCGCAAGACAATACCGCCTATGCGGTGGCCGGGCAGACCGGCAAGATACAGGCGGTGTTGGTGGGCGCGGGCAATACCTATCTGGAGAAGGCGTACCAGGCAGCTACAGGGAAGAGCCTGACCAAGGTGGGAGCAGAGGGGGAACTGCCCGAGGGAGCCGGGGACGTGCGGGTCTATGACGCAGGAGTTGACGGGAACCGGCGGGAGGAGGCTCCCAGCCTGGTGTTCGCGGATCCCGACAATGCCACGGACTCCGTCCGGCGGGTTCTGCTTACTGCCACAGCCTGCGATCTGACTGCGGGCATATCTTCCTTCTCCGTGGGAGTCAATGAAACCAAGGTATACCGGGTCCCGGATTGGGGCATCGGTTTTCTGTGGGCCGGAGAGCAGTGTGCCGGGTATTACGGGGAACATGAGGGTGTGAAAACCGTAGTGGTGGGCTTTGATATCCGGGAATCGGATTTTCCCCTGCAGGCAGAGTTTCCCATCTTTATTTCCAATGCCATTCATTATCTGGGGGATACATCCCTTTTGGCGGGAAATCTCTATACGGCGGGGGAGAGAGTGCTGTTTCATCCCCAGGCGGATCTGGATGTGGAGACATTGACGGCGGAGACCCGGAAGGCAGGTCTGTACCAGGTCAGTGCGGGGGAACGGACGGAACAGTATGTGGTGCGTTTTGACACGGCGGGTCAGTCTGACGGGCGTCTTACGGCGGAGGGCACGGCGGATCGGGAAACATATGAAGGGCCGGTAAAAAAGAAACTTCGCAATGCCTTGCTGTTGCTGCTGCTGTTGCTGCTGGGCTTGGAATGGTTGCTGTACAGGCGGCAGACCCGCAGCCGAAGCAAATTTTATCTGGGGGTGCGCCTGGTGAGCGCAGTCCTGCTTCTGTTGGCGCTTTGCGGCCTGTCCGTTGACAGAAAAAGCGGAGCGAACACCACTATATTTCTGGTGGACATTTCCAACAGCAACCAGCAGAATCTGGGGGCCATGGAAAACTTCCTAAATCGCGCTGTGGAGGAGATGCCCGGGAAAAATCAGTATGGCATTGTCACCTTTGGAAAAGATTCTATGGTGGAGCAGTTTCTTACCGGGGAAAAGCGTTTCACACAGATTATGTCTCTGCCGGACAAGACGGCCACCAATTTTGAGGAGGCTGTATCCAGGGCGCTGGCCATGATCCCGGCGGAAGGGGCCGGGCGGCTGGTTCTGCTCACCGACGGCAGGGAGACCAGGGGCGATTTGACAGACACGGCGGCGGCTCTCATGTCCCGGCAGGTGGAATTGTTGGCTCTGCTTTACCAGGTGGAGCAGGGACAGGATGCCTATGTGGAAGAGGTGAAACTGCCCAGCTACCTGTATCAGGGAGACGCTTATTCCATGACCGTGACGGTGGTGAGCAATTATGAGACGGAGGCCCAGATTCAGATCTGGAGAGGCAGCACCCAGCAGGAGGCTTATGCCGTCCATCTGAACCGTGGGACCAACCGCTTCCAGTTCCGCCAGGAAGTTATGGGGGAGCATGTGGAGAACTTCGAGGTCAGAGTGGCAGCGGCCGGGGATACCTGCTCGGAGAATGACAGCTATCACGCCTTTGCGGCGGTGGATTCGGCGCCCAGGGTGCTGGTGGTCTCCGGCATGGGGCAGGACACCGGTGTGTATGAAAAGCTGCTGCGGGGCGTAAACTGTGACTATAGCGTGGTATCGGCGGGCAATGCGCCGGGAACGCTGGAAGAGTTGCTGGAATACAGAAGCATTGTTCTGGTCAATGTATATCTGGGGGATCTGCCGAAAGGATTTCTGGACAATGTGGAGACCTATGTGAAGGATTATGGCTGCGGTCTGATCTGCTGCGGCGGAGAGGAGAGTTTTGCGCTGGGCGGTTATCGGGAGAGCGTGTTGGAGACCCTTCTGCCGGTGGACATGGAACTGCGGGGCGTGAATGAGGCGCCTTCTACGGCAATGGTCATGGTAATTGATCATTCCGGCAGCATGAGTGCGGCAGCGGGAAACGGTCTCACCAATCTGGACTTGGCCGTTGCTGCGGCCCAGACGGCGGTGGACCAGATGCGGAGCACCGATTATGTGGGAGTTCTGGCCTTTGACGATACCTTCGGCTGGGTGGTGAAACCCACCCTGGTTTCCCAAAGGGAGGAGATCAAAAACCAGATCGGGACCATCCCGGAAGGGGGCGGAACCACCATTCAGCCGTCGCTGTGGGAGGCTCTGGATGGGGTGTCGGAATGCGATGTGGGTATCCGTCATGTGGTACTTCTGACGGATGGCCAGGGGGAGAGCAGGGACTATGACAGGCTTATTTCTTCTTATAAGGCGGCAGGGGTGACGCTGTCCACAGTGGCCGTGGGGGAAGGCTCGGACCAGAGACTTCTGGAGCGGCTGGCGGATGGCTGCGGAGGCCGTTATTACTATTCCGATGTGGCGGCTGACATTCCCAGGATTTTTGCCCAGGAGGTGTTTCTCAGCGGGGATACCTATTTGCAGAACGGGAAGTTTGCTCTGGCGGTGGGGAGTCATGAAATCACCAGTGGACTCTTTGAACAGGGCTGGCCTCTGATCTATGGATATGTCAGCGCCACACCCAAGGGATCAGCTCATGTGCTGATTGCTTCGGAGAAGGACGACCCCGTGCTGACAGTGATGCAGTACGGTCTGGGCCACACAGTGGCCTGGAACACGGACGTGACCAATCAGTGGACCGCCGAGTTTGCCGGGGCGGAGGACTATGTGCAGCTCTGGAAGCGTCTGATTGATTACAGCGCAGGTAATGCGGGCATCGGTGAGGACGCAGTAGATGTACTCACAGCAGGAGGCTACACGGATATCACCTATCGTGCTCTGGATTATGACGAAGAAACCCGGGTGGAGGCGGTTTACACTGACCCGGAGGGCAACACCAACACCCAGGTTCTGCAGGCCGTGGCTCCGGGAAGCTATGAGGCACGGCTGGATACGGACATGACAGGCATCTATAATCTGAGCGTGCGCCGGATGGACCAGGGAAGCGTCACCAACGCAGTGAACACTGCCGCGGTGGTGCAGTATTCCGATGAATATAAATTTAATGTGGGCAATGGGGCTTTTACCGCCTTTGTGGAACGTTATGGACGGATGCTGGATCCGAAGGAAAATTTCTGGAAACAAAAAAGGAGCGGGGCCAGGGAGCGGTATGACCTGGCTCAGTGGCTGATCCTGCTGGCCCTCCTGTGGTTTGTTCTGGATGTGGCTTTCCGCAGGTTCTGTTTCCGGCCCCAGGACACCGGGCTGTACCGCCGGTTCAGCCGCCGCCCGGCCCGGGGAAAGCGGAAGAAGGAAAGTATCGCCTCGGATTTGACCCATGGCAATGGCAAATCAGAGGGAGACAATACGCTTCCGGACATGGGGAAGGAGCCTGCGGAGCGGGAAAGCCCCGGAGGTAAGCAAAGCGGTTCAAGGCCCCAGTCTCTGGACACCTCGGCTTTGCTTAGAAAGAAGGATCAGAGAAATCAGTCATAGCAGATTTTGGGAGGGGATTCTGTGGACGGACAGCATGCTTATATAGCCATTGATTTAAAGTCTTTTTATGCCTCTGTGGAATGCGTGGAGCGGCAGTTGGACCCCCTCACTACCCATTTGGTGGTGGCGGACGCCAGCCGCACGGAAAAAACCATCTGTCTGGCAGTATCCCCTTCCCTGAAAGCCTATGGAATTCCCGGCAGAGCCAGGCTGTTCGAAGTGGTACAGCGGGTGAGGGAAGTGAACCGGGAGCGCAGAAACAGAGCACCGGGCAGGCGGTTTACCGGCTCTTCCTTCCTGGCTCCGGAACTGGCGGAGCATCCGGAACTGGAACTTTCTTATGTGATTGCGCCGCCCCGGATGGCTTTCTATCTGGAGTATAGTTCCCGGATCTACAATATTTATCTGAAGTATATTGCCCCGGAGGATATGCATATTTACTCCATAGATGAGGTGTTCATGGATGTGACCCATTATCTGCGGACTTACCGCATGACCCCCCGGGAGCTGGCCGCCCGGATCCTGGGGGATGTGTTGGAGGAGACGGGTGTTACCGCCACCGCCGGGATCGGCACCAATCTGTATCTGTGCAAGGTTGCCATGGATATCGGGGCCAAGAAGGTAAAGCCGGATGAAAACGGGGTGCGGATCGCCCAACTGGACGAAATGACCTACCGAAAAGCGTTGTGGGATCACAGGCCCCTTACCGATTTCTGGCGGGTGGGGCACGGCTATCGGAAAAAGCTGGAGGAGGCGGGCCTTTTTACCATGGGAGATATTGCCCGCTGTTCTCTGGGAGGGGACCGGGATTACCACAATGAGGAATTGCTGTACAAGATGTTCGGCGTCAATGCGGAACTGCTTATTGACCATGCCTGGGGATGGGAGCCTGTCACCATGGACCTGGTCAGGGCATATCGGCCGGAGACCAACTGTATCAGTTCCGGGCAGGTATTACAATGTCCCTATGATTTTGAGAGGGCCAGACTGGTGGTGCGGGAGATGGCTGACGCATTGGCTCTGGAACTGGTGGAAAAGAGAATGGTAACGGATCAGGTGACATTGACGGTGGGGTATGACAGAGACAATCTGACGAATCCGGGAGACAGAGGAAGGTACAGGGGTGAGGTCACTGTGGACCGATATGGCAGAAGAATCCCCAAACATGCCCACGGCACCGCTAACCTGAAAGTCCGGACTTCTTCCGGCCGGAAGATCGTGGAGGCAGTGATGAAACTATATGAGGAAATTGTGGATCCCGTTCTGACCGTCCGCCGTGTAATTCTTGGCGCCAACCGCCTGGTGGATGAAAAAGAGGTCGGAGGAGAGGATACTTATGTGCAGATGGACTTGTTCACTGACTACGGAGCCATGGAGAGAGAGAAGGAGGCGGAGGATACAAAGTTGGCCAAGGAGCGGAAACTGCAGGAAGCGGTGTTGGCCGTGAAAAAGAAATATGGCAGAAATGCTGTCTTAAAGGGGACGAGTTTACAGGAGGGGGCCACTGCCAGGGAGCGCAACCATCAGATCGGAGGACACAAGGCATGAATTATGATGATATCCTCCATCTGCCCCATCCCGTATCCACCAGACATCCCCAGATGCCGCTTCTGAACCGGGCGGCTCAGTTCTCACCCTTTGCTGCTCTGCCCCTGGAACAGATTGGTCCGGGGACAGAGGAGGAGCAGGAGGAGAGGCAGGAGACTATGCCTGAATAAATTTCCGAATGTTTTTCTCCTGGGCCTGGGGATTCAGCTTCAGGATCTGGTCACGAATCGCCTGACAGGCATCCTGAGGGGAGAGGGCAGTGGATAAGTCCTCTTTCCAAAAATCTTCCACGGTGCAGAATACGGTGCTGTTCCATCCATATCCCTGCCCCTGTCGATTTTTTTTCTGGGTCTGGCCGCACATGGTGATAAACAGGTTTCTCTGCAGGCTTACCAGCGCCCGGTCGAAACGGGAGGCGTCTTCTTTTTGAATGCTGCAGATGCGCTTCAGGTCGTGGAGGGCGACCTGGCCGTTTTCACTGATTGCCTTATAGATGCTGCTTTCCATCTGGCTGGCTTTCCCCTCGTCATACCATTCGTCAAAGACCATGCCATGCCTGCGCACGGTCAGAAACAGGGGATACCATTCTTTTGTGATATAGCCGCTGGTACCAAAAAACACCTTGGCATAGGCGATATCGTCCCGTTCTTTCAGAACCCGCATCCGCCATTCCCAGGGATCGGTCTCGGGATCGCCGGTATGCCATCTGATCCGCGAATCTTCCGGGGTGGAGTTCCAGTCGAAAGGGATAACCGCATGGATTCCCTTTGCATTGCCTCCGCCCATGGAAAAACCGCATTTTATAAGTTCACCGCAAAATTCTTCAAAAGAGTTCACCATTTACTTATCCTCCCGGTATGGCATGGCAGCCGGATTCCTTCTGTGATTTCCGACCTGAGCCGGAATTATTTTACCAAATAAAAGGGGGTGTCGCAAAATCATCAAATCAGATGATTGAGCGGTACCCCTGCTCTAT
>OFFY01000184.1_pt1 | contig 65483 bp, 59 predicted proteins | sample 1521481 | NCBI WGS metagenome assembly OFFY01 (sample SAMEA3504117, study PRJEB24116) | mouse gut metagenome | biome: mouse gut; feature: mouse-associated habitat; material: faeces | place: Denmark | collected 2011
CTGGACTGTCTCCAGAACCTGGGCTCTGAGACGACCGTCCCCGAAGACCAGCCGGGCCCCCGGACGGCACTTCTTCCCCGGCTTCACCAGAGTTTCCCACACATCCCCCTCCTGGCGCTTTAAGAGCAGCACCTCCACATGGCCCCCTGTCTCCTCCCGCTGTCCCAGAAGTCTGGCCGGGATAACTTTGGTGTCGTTGAGCACCAGACAGTCCCCCGGCTGCAGAAACTGCAGAATATCCCGGAACCCATGATGGGACACCTCTCCCCTGGATCTGTCCAGGACCAGGAGCCTGGAGGAAGAACGATCCTCCAGGGGATCCTGGGCAATCAGCTCCTGGGGCAGGTCAAAGAAAAAGTCTGACGTCCGCAGCTCCTCCGCTGCCATCAGAGGCATGCTCCCCTGGCAAATGCCTTGTAGCCGCGGTATGTCTCGTACACATCCGCCTTGCTGGTGGCCTCATAAGGCGCATGCATGTTCAGCACCGCCACGCCGCTGTCGATGACATTCATGCCATAGAGGGCAAGAATGTACGCGATGGTTCCGCCGCCGCCCACATCCACTTTTCCAAGCTCTGCGGTCTGGTACACAATGCCCTCCTTGTCCAGGATTCCCCGCAGATGCGCCATATACTCCGCATTGGCGTCGTTGGAGCCGGACTTGCCCCGGGAGCCGGTGAATTTATTGAACACCATTCCCTTGCCCAGGAAAGCGGCGTTTTTCTTCTCAAAGCAGGAAGCATAGGCAGGGTCAAAGCCTGCGCTCACATCGGAGGAAAGCATGCAGCTGCGGGACAGGCACCTTCTCAATTTCAGCTCGCTGTACTCACCGTTTAAGTTCATCAGCTCCGCCACCGCGTTCTCAAAGAAGCAGGAGCGCATGCCGGTGGCCCCCACAGAGCCCACCTCTTCCTTGTCCACCAGGATGCAGCACAGGGTTCTCTCCGTGTCCTCCACATCCAGCATGGCCTGCATGGACGTAAATGCACACACTCTGTCATCCTGCCCGTAAGCCAGAATCATGCTGCGGTCGAATCCCGCCTCCCTGGCTTTTCCCGCCGGAACTATCTCCAGTTCTGCAGAGAGAAAATCTTCCTCCTCCATGTCGTATGTCTTCTTCAGGATATCCAGAATGCCCGCCTTCACAGCCTCCTTGGCGGCGTCCTTCTTCTCGTCCCCGCCATCCTCCTGGCTGTTCTTGTCAATTACCAGAGGCCTGCTGCCAACAATCAGGTCAAGGGCTTCTCCCTCCACCACTTTCGCGCCTGACTTCTTCAGCTGTTCCTCCGCCAGATGGATCAGCAGATCGGACACGAAGAACACCGGATCATCCTCGCTCTCGCCTACGCTCAGCTCCACCGTGGTGCCGTCCTTTTTCACCACCACTCCGTGAAGAGCCAGAGGCTGTGCCACCCACTGATATTTCTTTACACCGCCGTAATAATGGGTGTCCAGGTATGCCAGGCTGCTGTCCTCATAGAGAGGATTCTGCTTTACGTCGATCCTGGGGCTGTCAATATGAGCTCCCAGAATGTTGATGCCCTCTTCCATGGGCTTCTCTCCCATCTGGAACATCACAATGGACTTATTCATCCACACGCTGTAGACTTTGTCCCCCTTCTTGAGCTTCTCTCCTCCCTGGATCAGGCTCTCCAGTTCCCTGTATCCACGGGCCTCGATGGTATTCACAATGGTGTCAATACACTCCCGCTCCGTCTTGCCGTTGTCCAGGAACTCCCTGTACGCCGTATTGAGTTTTTCCAGCTCTTCCAGCTGTCCCTCATCATAAGTCTCCCAAGTAATCTTTCTTTCCATTTTCTCTTCCTTTCTTTCCATAACTATTATTCCACCAATGGTGCATTTCCGCAACAGTCTTTTTACTTTCTCACTGCCGCAGCTCAATGCCCATCTGCTCCAGGCCATTTAAAATCTTCTTCATGACAGCGTTCACATCCCCCTCTTCCAGGGTTCTGTCCTGAGCCCGGAAGGTAACAGAGTAGGCCATGGACTTAAATCCCTGTCTGATCTGAGCCCCTTCATAGATATCAAACAGCCTGCAGGACTCCAGAAGCTTTCCGCCCCTCTGAAGAATCACCTGCTCAATGTCCCCCGCCAGAATATTTCCAGGCACCACCATGCTGATGTCCCGGCTCACCGCAGGGTACTTGGCAATACCACGGTACTTCCGGTCAAAGGTGGTGAAAGGAATCAGGGCGGGCAGATCCAGCACTGCCACATAGGCCTTCTCCCCGATGCCGTAGCTGTCCATAACTTCCGGATGGACTTCCCCCAGATACCCCACCGGGCAGTCGTTATAACGAATCAAAGCCTGGCGGCCCGGGTGCAGGAAGCTTTTCCCTGCCTGAGGATCATAGACCGCCCTGGCGCTCATGCCCGCAGCGGCAAAAAATTCTTCCACAACCCCCTTCATGGTATAGAAATCGCCCTCCCCGTAGAATCCCAGGGTAAACTGCATTCTCTCATCCGGCAGCTCTGTCAGGGGCAGCTCCCCGGGCAGATACACATTCCCCAGCTCATACAGACGCACGTTCTTGTTTCGGCGGCTGTAGTTCAGCCCAAGACTTGTGAGCATGCCGTTGAGGGTGGTGGTTCTCATAACCGAGTAGTCCTCCCCCAGAGGATTGGTGATATTTACCGTCCGGCGCAGCCCGTCCTCCCCCTCCAGAAGCAGTCTGTCGAACACCTTGGGACTCTCGAAGGAAAAGCTCATGGCCTGGGAAAATCCACAGTGTTCCGCAATGTCCCCGGCCAGACGCTCCAGGCGCAGCTTATAGGAAATCTTTCCGGGCATGGTCTCCCCTACGGGAAGGGTGGTGGGAATCCTGTCATAGCCGTAGAATCTGGCCACCTCCTCCGCAATGTCCGCGTCGCAGTTTAAATCCTGGCGGAAATAGGGAATTTCCAGCAGAGTCTCCCCCTGCTGCCCTTCCCGGACTGCGATCTCCAGACGCTCCAGCATCTCAAGCATATCCTCCGGGGAGATCTCCGTCCCCAGAAGGTTGTTGTATTTTTCAGGCCGGAAAGGAAGCGCCTTCCTCTCCCCCATGGGAGCGGCCACGTCCACCATGCCCCCCACGGCCTGGCCGCAGCCCAGCTCTTCAATGAGCTGGCAGGCTCTGTTCACAGCTTCCTCCGCGTTATGAGGCTCCAGGCCCTTCTCGAACTTGCCGGAAGAGTCCGTCCGAAGTCCCAGCCTCTTGGCCGAGCGCCGGATACTGGGCCCGTGGAAAGTGGCGGCCTCAAACAGCACCGTGTGCACCTGATCCGTGATCTTGGAGTTCTCCCCGCCCATAATGCCGGCGATGCCCACAGGCTTCTCCCCGTCGCAGATCATCAGCACATCCCCGTCCATACGGCGCATCTGCCCGTCCAGAGTCTGGAATTCCTCCCCCTCCTGCGCCCGGCGCACCACAATCCTGCGCCCGGCGATGGCGTCCAGGTCAAAGGCATGCATGGGCTGGCCGTACTCCTCCATGACATAGTTGGTGATATCCACCAGGTTGTTGATGGGCCGGATGCCGCTGGCGGCAAGCCTTCTGCGCATCCACTCAGGGGAAGGGCCAATCTTAATGTCTTTGCAGACCCTGGCACAGTACCTGGGGCAGAGCGCCGGATCCTGCACTTCCACGCTCACATAGTCGTGCACATCCTCCTGGTTTCCCACAGCTTTTACCTCAGGGGGCGCAAAGGGCTTCCGGAAAGTTGCCGCCGCCTCCCTGGCCAGGCCCAGCACACTGTAGCAGTCCACCCTGTTGCTGGTGATCTCATACTCGAACACCGTGTCGTGAAGCCCCAGCAGCTCCACCGCGTCCGCCCCCACGGGAACATCCTCCCCGAAAATGTAGATTCCCTCCTGGGGAGCCTCCGGGTACATGTTTCTGTCCGAGCCCAGCTCTTCAATGGAGCACATCATGCCGTTGGAGGGAACCCCCCTGAGCTTTCCGGCCTTAATCTTAATGCCATCCTGGGGCAGGGGGCCTCCGTCATGACCTCCCGCCACCTTTCCCCCGTCCAAAACCACGGGCACCTTGCAGCCCACAGTCACATTCTGCGCGCCTGTGACAATCTGAATGGTCTCCCCGCCAATGTCCACCTGGCACACAATGAGCTTATCCGCGTCCGGATGCCTCTCGATGGAGAGGACCTGGCCCACCAGGATCTTCTCCAGGTTCCTGTCCCTGCGCTCATAGCCTTCCACCTTGGTACCTGACAGGGTCATTGCGTCACAGTATTCCTGGTCCGTGCATTCCAGTTCCGGCACATAGGCCTTGATCCATGATAATGCTGTATTCATATCTGTGATTCCTTTCTCCCAATTTTTGTCCAAAACTTCCCGCCGTCAGAACTGCTTCAGGAACCTGATATCATTCTCATACAGCAGGCGCATATCGTCAATCTCATATTTCAGCAGCGTAATGCGCTCCAGTCCCACGCCGAAGGCAAAACCTGTGTACTCCTCCGGATCTATGCCGCTCATCTCCAGCACATGGGGGTGCACCATACCGCAGCCCAGGATCTCAATCCATCCGCTTCCCTTGCAGAAACGGCAGCCGCTTCCGCCGCATTTAAAACAGCTCACGTCCATCTCCGCGCTGGGCTCCGTGAAAGGGAAATGGTGGGGTCGGAACTTCACTCCTGTCTTCTCCCCGAAGAGTTCCCGGGCAAACTCTGCCAGAGTCCCCTTCAGGTCGGCAAAGGTGATATGCCTGTCAATCACCAGACCCTCAATCTGGTGGAAGCAGGGAGAATGGGTGGCGTCCACCTCATCGGAGCGGTACACCCGCCCGGGGGCGATCATCCGGATAGGAAGCCTGCCCTTCTCCATCTCGTGCACCTGGACACCGGAAGTCTGGGTGCGCAGAAGAAGGTCCCCCGCCCCAGGGGCACAGGCCACATAGAAGGTGTCCTGCTCATCCTTGGCAGGGTGATCCGCCGGAATGTTCAGAGCTTCAAAGTTGTAATAATCCTTCTCCACCTCCGGCCCTTCCACCACCTCATAGCCCATGCCCACGAAGATCCGCTCCACCTCCTCCTGGACAATGGTGTCCGGATGCCTGTGTCCACGCTCGCTCCTGCTGCCGGGCAGGGTCACGTCGATGACCTCCGCTTTCATTCTGGCCTCCCGCAGGGCCTTTTCCATCTTTGCCTTCGTCTCTTCCAATACCTTCTCAATCTCGGCCCTGGTGTCATTGACCATCTGGCCCACTTTGGGCCTCTCCTCAGGGGCCAGATCCCGCATGGACTTCAGCAGATCTGTCAGCTCCCCCTTCTTGCCCAGGACCGCCACCCGGATTTCATTTAATTTCTCAGCCGTCTCACAGCCCTTGATCTGTGAGAGCGCCTTTTCCCTGATCTGTTCCAGCCTGGCTTTCATAGTTCTACCTCCCTGTGTGTTCTAAAGTATACCTGAAACACAAAACGCCCCTGCAGTTTTGTGCTCCAAAACTGCAGGGGCGGAACTTCTCCGCGGTACCACCCTGCTTCCGGCCATAATCCCATAGGGCTGCAGCCGGCACTCCTCTGCGCATAACGCACGCCCGCGTCCCGGTGTACCTTCCTGTCCGGATCATATCTGAGAATTCCTTCCCACGGCATCCATGCCGTAAAAAATCAAATCCCCGCGTCTCCCCAGGTGCTCCACCAGGCGGCTCCGGCGGGAAATTCGCAGCTCTGTCTGAACTTGAGGAAGCTTTCAGCCGGCGGCTCCCCCTCTCTGCAAGAAAACAGACTGCTACTGTACGCCATCTCTGCCTTTATAGGTGTTTCTCTTATCTCTTACTGACTTCTTATGATACGTTCTTTTGTGCCCAATGTCAAGAAGAAAATCACTCAAAAGCCCCAATTTTTACGATTCCTTCACCACAATATTCTGCAGCCAGACCCCCTTTTTCACCAGCACAAAGCCTATGGCGCACTTCACCAGATCAGCAGCCTGAACCATGGCGAAGACGGCCACCACGGGAATCTGGGTCATGCGGCTCGCCATGTAGGCCACCGGGATGCTGACGCACCACACAAAGACGCTGTCAAACAGAAAAGTGACAATGGTTCTTCCGCCGGATCGGAGGGTAAAATAAGTGGCATGCATAAAGGCCGCCTGGGGCATAAAGACCGCCTGGGCCAGAATGAACTGAACCGCCAGAGCCTTGACGCCGTCGCTGGTATTGTAAATCCGGGGAAACAGCGGCGCAATCACAGCCATCAGCGCCGCCACCCCCAGACAGCTTGCCACGGAGAAGGCGATAATCTTGTTGTCCGTGTCCCGTGCCTCCTCCATTTTTCCCGCCCCCAGAAGCTGCCCGATGATAATGGCCACCGCATCCCCCATGGCCACAAACACCACGTTGAACACATTGTTGATGGTGTTGGCAATGTTCAAGCCCGCCACCACATTGAGCCCCCGGATGGAATAGCACTGGATCAGCACCGCCATGCCTGCGGACCACATGGTTTCATTGATGAGAAGGGGCGCGCCCTTCACAAAATATTTCCCCGCCAGGTGCAGGGGCACCTTCAGGGTGCGGTAAACCCCCTCTATATAAGGATTTTTCTCCCGGTGCCTGTGGGTCCAGAAGATCACAACAGCGGCTTCCACATACCTTGACACCACCGTGGCCACGGCGGCGCCCACCACCCCCAGGGCGGGCAGGCCCAGCTTTCCGTAGATCAGCACATAATTCAGGCACAAGTTCACCGCCACCGCGGCAATACCCGCCTTCATGGGCACAATGGTCTCCCCGCACTCCCGCAGGGTGCTCACATAGACCTGCAGCAGCATAAACGCAGGCAGGCCCAGAAGCATCACCCGCAGGTACTCTTTTCCATGGCGCAGGGCCGCCTCCAGATCGCCCCCGTCGCTGCTTCCGCTCAGATAAGTCTGGATCAGGCCCTCCCCTGCAAACAGCAGCACGGCCACCGCCGCCCCCGTCAGAATCAGCGCCATCCAAACCTTATAGCGAAAAGTATGCCGTATTCCCTCGTCAGACTTCTGTCCATAATACTGCGCCGTAAAAATCCCCGCCCCGGCAAGCCCGCCGAAAACGCAGAGATAGTATACCATCAGCAGCTGATTGACAATGGCCACTCCGGACATCTGCTCCGTGCCCACCTGGCCCACCATGATATTGTCAAGAAGCCCCACAAAATTGGTGATCCCATTTTGAACCATAATGGGGACCGCCACCGTCAGAACCATTTTGTAAAAAGCTCTGTCCCCGATAAATTTCTCTTTCAGTTTTCCCTGCATATGTCCTCCTCTCTGGGCAGAAGGCCCCCGGAAGCGCCGTCCGCCCCCAAAGCCCCATCTGCCACTTCTCTCCTGTACAATCCCTCTTCCAAAAAAACTGGCCTGGAACAAAACTCAGACTATTATACCCCATGCAGGGGTAAATGCAAGAAAAAAATCCACATCTGCCGCATATAAGTTAAAGAGAGTTTTTGGGAGAAATTGATGAAGATAGCTATCGTAGGAAAAGAAGCCGACACCTTGAATTATGTCAGATATGTACAGTCAGTGGGAGCCATGCCCCTGGTCACGCTGAACCCGGAGACCGCAGCCGCCTGCGACGCCCTGCTCCTGCCGGGGGGAGGGGACGTCACCCCCGCATTTTTCGGGGAGACAAATCACGGATCACGAAATATTGATACGGAGCTGGATATCCTCCAGCTGCAGTCCCTGGATATGGCAGTCAGAGCCAGACAGCCTGTGCTGGGCATCTGCAAAGGCTTCCAGATCATCAACGTCAAGTTCGGCGGCACCCTGATTCAGGATTTGGACCCGGAGCGGACGGCCCTGCACGGCTGGGAGGAAGGAGACCGGTACCATCCCAGCGCCATTCCCCGGGGCTCCTGGCTGCGGGGTCTCTACGGAGAAACCACTGTGGTCAACAGTGCCCACCACCAGGCCCTGGAGCGCCTGGGGGAGGATCTGGAGATATCCCAGCGGTGCCCCTTGGACAACTGTGTCGAAGCCCTGGCCCACCGCACCCTGCCTATTCTGGGGGTTCAGTGGCACCCGGAGCGGATAGACGAAAAACGCTCCGGCACTAACGGAGGGAAGGTTTTGGCTTATTTTGCCGCTCTGGCCCAGGGCTGACCTGCCTCTGAGGCCTGGGGGCGGACCGTCCCCAGACCGCCTTCACCCTGGCGGCCGCCTGCCTCCTTCTGTTGGTTCTGGAGATCTCAAGCAGCGACCGGACCATCTCCTTGAGTATCTCCACCGTCTCCTGATCCACCTCCTTCAGCGCCGCGATAACCCCGTTTATGCTCTTCTTCCATTGAGCGGTAAAGTCAATCAGGTTGTCGGCCTGGGATGCGGTGATCACCTGGTAGAGCGTGTCCACAAAAGTCCGCAGCTGCTCTCCATTCAGGGAAAGGATCCACTGGTTCAGGTCATTGTCCATAAGCCTGCGCCGTTCGTACAGATCGTTTGCTTTCACCAGATGGTTTGCCTTTACCTGCCAGGTAAAGGGATCGTGCTGCAGCAGCCCGAAAGCCCTGCTCTTCACCACCTGAAAGTGCATGTGGGACTCAAAAAGCATCCCCACCAGGGAGGAGGTGGGCAGGATTTTCACCACCTTCCCGGCGATCCGGTCATAGCCTCCCTCCTCCAGAACCTCCGGCCGGAACCCGGGGCCATCCATGCTGTACACCCGCAGGATTCTGTCCTGAAACGATACACCGCAGTTCATGGCGCTGTACACGGCCAGGTTCCCTCCCTTGGAATGCCCGCCCAGGAAGAAAGGCTCCTGAAACCTGCCCGCCGCCTCCTCCAGATACTTTACGCTGAAAGCCTGTCCCGGCACAGGGGACAAAAAGGCCATGTTAAAGTCCTCCTTCCAGCCCACAATGGTCTCATCCGTCCCCCGGAAAGCCACATAGGGCATTCCTCCCTCCAGCAAAAAAGTCACCGCTGAAAACTGGGTCTCAAATTCTTCCTCCACCAGATTCACATAATAGTTCAGTTTCATGCCGCCGAAACGCCTTCCCGCCAGCATTCCCTCAAAGAGCGCCCTGTTGGGCTTTTCAAAGCGCACATCCGCAAACAGTTTTTCACAATCCGGATGGGCTGCCAGGCTCTCCAAAGTCACCCCGGGGGCTCCCTCCTGCAGCCCCGGCACCATCCCGTCAAATTTCAGGTAGGAAAGCTGGCACAGGGCCAGACTGTCCACCTCCGTCATGGGCATCTGCTCAAATGTATACTTGCCGTATTTTTTCAGATAGTCAAGAACCGTTCCCATTTCGTCCCTCCCTTTCCACAGGCTCCCCCTGGCTACAACATATATAGTATCAGAAAAAACCTCATTTTCTATAAACAGAATCTGATTTTTTGGTAAAAAATTCCCTCCTTAAAGCCTCTGTAAAATATGCGCCCGGTTCTTTACATTCCATGGAAAAAGGGCTACAATGAGGAAAAACTTCAGGATAAGGAAAAAGGAGACAACAGATGGCTGAAAAAAGCGGAAGAAGACTGAACCTATTTGCAGAGAATTATGTCGTATTCGACCTGGAAACCACTGGACTGAGTCCGAATACAGAGGAAATCATTGAAATCTCCGGCATCAGAGTCCGGGGACACAAGATCCAGGAGGAATTTTCCACCCTGGTAAATCCGGGACGGCCCATCCCCCCTGCCGCAACAGCCATAAACGGCATCACGGATCAGATGGTCCAGGCAGCGCCCTCCCCTGCCGCCGCCCTGGAACAGTTCCTGGACTTCGCAGGGAAAGATATTCTGGTGGGCCATAACATACATACTTTCGACATGCTCTTCCTCACCCAGGGAGCTCTGAAAACCCTGAACAGGAAGGTTGACAACGATTATGTGGATACCCTCTACCTGGCCAGGGCGGGCCTGCCGCAGCTCTCCCACCATCGTCTGACAGATGTGGCAGCCTACTTTCACCTTGAAACCAAAGGAGCCCACCGGGCCCTGAAAGACTGCGCCATGAATCAGGAATGCTATGAAAAGCTGCGGGAGCTTGGGGAAAAGCAGGATGCCCCTGCCTGTCCCAAGTGCGGTTCCCTTCTGATGAAGAGAAAGGGCAGGTATGGGGAATTCTGGGGCTGCAGCGCCTTCCCCCAGTGCCGCTTTACCCAGAATATCTAAAAGAATCTCTGTCCAGGGACTTGGAACAGGCCCCTGGACTTTATCTCTGTTTCCATATGCAATTTCCATATGTACGTTCTATCTTGTTTTTTGCCTTAGCTTTTTACCTGGACTTTCCATACCTTCTGTCTGTTGCCCCCTGGTCAGAGCACGGATATCTCCTCGTAGATCTGCTGCATCTCCAGATCCGCGTGAAAGATTCCTTCTGCAATATTCGTCAGGCGCTGCCTTACGGCATCGGGCACATCCGCCGCGGCCTTATAGCGGAGCTGATGCTCCAGGCTCGCCCAGAAGTCCATGGCGATGGTCCGCATCTGTATCTCCACCGGAATGATATGCTTGTCCGAGGAGAGAAAAATGGGAATTGCTACAATCAAATGGTAACTTCTGTATCCGTTTGGCTTAGGATTGGCAATATAATCCTTTTCTCTTACTATCAATAAATCGTCCTGCTGTTTCAGCATATCCGCGATTGCATAAATATCCGTGATATAGGAGCAGATCACCCGGATTCCCCCAATGTCGGTGATTTCATCCCGCATGATTTCGTATTCCAGGGGCAGATTGCGCTGCAGCATTTTCTTGCGGATACTCTCCCTCTTCTTAAGCCGGTGCGTAATATGCTGTATGGGATTCCTGGATTTGTTTATCTCAAATTCCTGGCTGAGGTTTTCCAGTTTGGTACAGATCTCCCGCATGGCGCAGGAGTAAAGCATGGTCATCTCTTTTACCTGGCAGAAAGAAGCCGGAAAGCCCGCCGACAGATCCGTGATCTGCAGATCATCAGTTTCACTCATGGCTATATTTTCCTCCTTTATCTTCCCAGTATACCATAAAAAAACTCAAAAAAGGGACTCTGAATGAAAGTTAATACTTTTTTACACATTTTTCATAATGGCCCCTGGAGAAAGGGAACTCTGAATGAATGTATAAAATAATTATAAATAAAAATCGAAAATTGTCGAGAATAGTCTTGACAGATTGGTTAATACGCTATATAATAACAAATGAATTCCCCTTTAATAGATGAAGGCATCCGCAATTCGTTGTGGGTGCCTTTGTCATTTTTACTTACTTCTGCTAAAAAGGAGACCGGTATTGTCTCCTTTTTTCACAAAAATATCCTTTTAGGCAAAGTCTCACGCCTGCAGCCTGTCCTGACCTGTCTCACAGCGCATTTTCTCCAGAAACGGCCCCGGTTCCTTCTCCATCTCCAGCAGAGTGTCAAAGGCCGCCAGCAGCAGTCTCTGCTGCCTGTAGCGGTTCATCTCCCCGGGCCGGTCCATGTACAGCTTAAAGTGATCCACCTGCCACACAAGCACATCCGCAAGGGTATACCCCTCCACCTGATACCTGCACAGAAATCTTCCGTAGTCGTGATAGTAGGCCAGTTCCTGCAGCAGCCCTCCGGACTGCCGAATGCCCTGCCAGAGCCCCTCTCCATATGCTTCGCTCTCCCCTGCCTGTTTTGCCATGCCGCGCACATATTCATGCAGAATTCCCAAAGCCTTTTCCAGATTTTCTTTTTTCTCTTGTTCTTTTTTCTCTGATTCTGCTTCCACTCCCATTTCTACCCTCTACCCCCTTCTCTCCTAAAATAAAAATTGTTTAAAACTCTGATCCTGAGGTTTATCCGAAAACTATGTGAAACAGCCATACAGCAAACAGGCGGACCCTTTTCAGGATCCACCCGCATATTGATTATACCATTTTCAATGGCATACTTCAAGACTTCATTCTCATTCATTTTTTCCAGGGAGCCGGTACGTACCTCGCGCTGGCCAGCGGCTTGCCCACTCCTTTCGTAATTGCGTGTGCGTCATTTTTATGTTATTCTAAAATTGCCGAAACTGCATTGCATACCAAGGAGCAGTGGGTATACGCCCAAGGCTATATCTACCTAACGGATGGCATCGTAACCGCTATTCAAATATCAGAGTGGGTTTTGAATACAAATCACCCATCCGAATACAATAACCAAGAAAGGAAGTGTTACTATGAAGCCAGAATTGGCGCAAGAGAAATCCTATACCATCGACGATATCTATAGCCTGCCAGATGGCAGCAGGGCTGAACTGATTGACGGCCAGATATACTATATGGCACCCCCCAGCACCAAACACCAAAGAATCTTGTCTTTTCTGCATCTGGAGATAGGAAATCACATTCGATCAAAGATAGGAGCATGCGAAGTCTTTCCTGCCCCTTTTGCTGTTTTCCTTTTTGCAGATGAATCCAAATATCTGGAACCGGATATCTCCGTAGTCTGTGATAAGAATAAACTAAATGACCGCGGATGCATCGGCGCTCCTGACTGGATTATAGAAATCGTTTCTCCAGGCAGCAGGCGTATGGATTATTATACAAAATTATCCCTATACCGCTCTGCTAATGTGAGGGAATATTGGATTGTAGATCCTATGAAGCAGACCATTCTAGTTTACGACATGGAACATGATTCTGCTCCTGCTATCTACTCTTTTGCCGATAACATCAAAGTCAATATTTATGATGATTTATGGATTGATTTCCGGAAACTGGATTCATAGCCCGCAGCAGGCTTCTCCATTTCATTACCCGAAAAAAAGGCATGTGCTCTGCTGAACATGCCTTTCATTCTGCCTATGAGTTATGTGCCTGTTGCCAACTTAGAAAATACAGTGTTTATTCTTTCATCTTTTCATCCAGCCATCGTTCACTGATAAAATTTATTTTGGAATTTTTGACTACCTTTTGAATTTTCAAAAAAGAAAATCCTCAGAAACCTAATAAATGAAGGATTCTGAGGATTTTTCCCAACAGGGGAAGAGAGGATCGAACTCCCATCAACGGTTTTGGAGACCGCCGCACTACCATTGTACTATTCCCCTTTACTTTCAGTCCCATCAACGCTGTCATCGACGGCAACTCTCATCAACAGCAATCACTGCCAACAAAAGATATTATAGCACAGCCCATTCCATTAATCAAGTACATTTTACATTTTTTTCAGAAAAAAATTTGCCGTAATAAATTATAATCTATAGAAGAAAATATGTAGACTTCTGAAAATAAATGTGCTATACTAATTTTCGACGTCGTCATTGAGTCCTAATAACGATGTGCCTGTACCATCAGCGAGTACCACTAAAAGGAGGATTTATGTCTTATTTTGATGCAGACAACGAAGCAGACTTAAAACATCAATTTCGCCTCATTCTGATCAAGCACGGCAAAGACGGCCCTGACTACAATCCACAGATTCTGGAGGAGGCTTACGATGAATATCATATAAAGCTCCTGAAAATTATGCGCATGGAAAATTATGTGTCGCCTTTTGATTTTGTCGCCTACATGTTTGAGCAGGATGCCAAAGAACGAAACGCCATACGAAAAAAGCGCTTCAGGGACATATTCCGCAACAAAGACGAAAAGCTGCTTAAAAGAACCTTTCACGCCATCAAGTCACTGTTTGAACCTGTGGAGCATATGTGCTGGGTGGAGAAGGCAAAGCTTCATGGGGCGCGCCAAAAAGCTGCCGCGGAGGCGGCGGCAGCGGCACAGATTGCCGCAGAGGCGGAAGCGGCGGCGCAGACTGTCCCAGAGCCCGGGGCAAAAGCCCAAATCGCTCCAGAGACAGAAGGCCAGACCGCTCCGGCGCAGCCGGACAGGAACGAGCTATCCCCAGATAAGGATACGCTTCCTAGTATAACCCCCACCGATTAACCACATGTTTCACTTGTCTAAATTTCCATCTGCATCGTTGTCGTCAGTCATCGTAGCCCGCTACGACTCCTTCCTCCGCCTTGCAGACTGATAATTTATCCTTCGCGAAACATAGTGGTAATTGTTGTGGATTATACTAGGTTATCCAAAGACCCTTCCCTTCGCATCTGACAGTTATATCGGCAGAAATTTCCAAAAGTTAAAGTGAAGAGCTGTCATTCCTCTGTTGAGATGTTCAGAACAGTTCATCCAGCAAAATATAATAGCGTATTTTCTCCCAGTCCGGCTCCATGCCCAGTTCCCGGAACAAAAGAAGATCATCGTACTCCTTCCAGGCAGCCATTCCCTGGATGCTGTACTTTCCGCCGTAATTATGGGACAGACAGCGGTAACACAGAGCTATATCGCACCACTTATCCGCCATGCCGGCCCTGCCCAGGTCGATATAACCGCTAACCCTGCTGCGGACGCCAAACAGATTGGGAAGGCAGAAATCCCCATGAGAAAAAACCGGTTCCTCTTCCGGTTTGTTTTCATACAGCCATTCCAGCAGTTCATAAGGATCCTGAAACCCCTTTTCGCCAAATGTATCCGGCTCCACATTGTCCAGATCAACCAGGCCATTCTCTATATTGTACCGGGCCATGGCAAGTTTGCGGTGCAGTCTCTGGTCGGAAGGGCAGTCCCCCACATCCATGCTCCACAGCAGTTTCAACCCCTTTGCCAGCAGGCTGCACAGAAGGGCAGGCTCCGTCATATAAGATTGGGAACAGGCCATCTCACCCTCACATCTGCTCATCAGCAGATACGATTTTCCCTCCCAAATCTCATGGGCATACAGCATGGGAACAGGAAGTTTTCCCTGAAGATACTGCAGCATACGATACTCGTTTTCTGCCTCCTCCCCCTGCTCCTGGACCTTTAAAATCTTGTTTTTTCCCAGATAAACACGGGATCCGGACATTCCGATACTGTCGATTTCGTATTCTTCTCCCCCAAGAAGACTTGCTGTTTTTTCAGACAATGTCATTGTTTCCCTGCCTTCCTGCCAATCTCCAACGCATGGAAACCGGCACATATTTTAACCGCAGTACACCTCTAAACAGGACTGCGCTTCCTGTGCGTAAAGTCTGGCGTTTTTCAGACTGGCCCCGATCTCCGATCCCTTTACCTGTCTGACCACCCGCCCGGGACTGCCGAGAACCAGGGAATTGTCAGGCACCACCGTCCCCTCCGTCACCAGAGCTCCCGCGCCTACAATACAGTTCCTGCCAACCCTGCAGCCGTTCATAAGAATGGAGCCCATGCCGATGAGGGTGTTGTCCCCCACAGTACAGCCGTGGACAATGGCCCCGTGCCCCACCGTCACATTTTCTCCTATATCTGCGGGAAACCCTGCCTCCACATGCACCACACAGTTGTCCTGGACATTGCTTCCTCTCCCAATGCGGACTTTCTCCCTGTCTCCCCGCACCACCGCATGATACCAGACGCTTGCTCCTGCTTCCAGGAACACTTTTCCCGAGACCACCGCTCCCGGCGCCACATACGCTGTCTGTTCCTTCCCTGCAGAACTCCGGCAGGAAGCGGCCTGGAGCGCGCAATTTTGCTCCTCTGGGGCCCTCTCCTGGCGCAAAACTGCTCCAGAGGCGGCCTCCGGGCCAGGCTCCGCTCCCCCTTCCCAGTGGAGTCTGTGAAGTTCTCCCTGCCGCTGCATATCCTGAAATCCGTTCTGGCGCAGGGCTTCATAGAGCACAATGGCCACGGAATTGGATAAATTCAGAGAGCGGATATCCGGCAGCATGGGAATCCTGATACAGTTCTCCTCCTGTTCCACCAGAATTTCCTCCGGGATCCCTGCGCTCTCTTTTCCAAACATAATATAGTCATCGGGCCCAAAGGAAACCTCCGTATAATTCCTTTTGGCCTTGGTGGTGGCCATCCACAGCTTTATCCCTGGATTCCTGGCTGAAAACTCCTCGAAATTCATATATCTGTGTACTTTCAGCTTGTCCCAATAGTCCAGCCCGGCCCGCTTTATAGATTTTTCATCCAGGCAGAACCCCAATGGCTCTATTAAATGCAGGGGCGCACCTGCAGCCACGCAGGTACGCCCAATGTTTCCCGTATTTCCCGGTATCTCCGGCTGATGCAGTACAATGTGCATTTTCATCCTCCTGCGGCCCCTGCCGCCCAATGCCAAAATCTTCCTGCCCGCTTCATGAATGCCCGAATGCTCCTTCCCTGCTCCTTCCGCAGGCTTCAGGGCTGTCTCTTTCCCTGCTCCTCCCGCAGTCTCCCCACAAAGCGCTCCAGCCTGCCCATGGCGATTTTCAGTTTTTCCACAGAATAGGCGTAAGAAATGCGCAGGAATCCTTCCCCGCATTCTCCAAAAGCAGTTCCCGGCACCACTGCCACATTCTCCTCATCTAAAAATCTGGTGGCAAAGTCGTCGCTGCTCATTCCAAACTCTTTAATACAGGGAAACACATAAAATGCCCCAAAAGGTTCAAAACAGGGAAGGTTCATCTCCCGGAACGCATTCAGCAGGAACCGCCGTCTCTGGTTGTAGGCTCTGCACATTTCCGCCACATCCTCATCCCCGTTTCTGAGAGCTTCCACGGCCGCATACTGACTTGTGGTGGGAGCACACATAATGGCAAACTGATGAATTTTCGTCATCTGTTCCAGGATATTGGCAGGGCCGCAGGCGTAACCCAGACGCCATCCCGTCATGGCGTAAGCCTTGGAAAAACCATTTATCAGAATGGTGCGCTCCTTCATTCCTGGCATCTGCGCAATACTCACATGTTTTTCCTTATAGCTGAGCTCGGCATAGATCTCATCTGACAGGACAAAAAGATCCCGTTTCACCGCCACCTCCGCAATGGCTTCCAGGTCTCTGCGCTCCATAATGGCGCCTGTGGGATTGTTGGGAAAGGGCAGAATCAGGATCTTGGTTCTGTCCGTGACCGCCTCCTCCAGCTCCCTGGCCGTCAGGCGGAATTCATTCTCCGCCTTCAGATTGATAATCACGGGCACCGCACCCGCCAGCACCGCACAGGGTTCATAGGACACATAACTGGGCTGTGGAATCAGCACCTCATCCCCTGGATTCACCATGGCTCTGAGACCTATGTCGATGGCCTCCGAGCCGCCCACGGTGACAACCACCTCCTTCAGAGGATCGTACACAAGCCCCTGTTTCCTTTGCAGGTAACGGCAGATTTCCTCCCGAAGCTCCTTCAGGCCCGCATTGGAAGTGTAAAAAGTCTTACCCTTCTCCAGGGAGTAGATCCCCTCATCCCTGATATGCCATGGAGTGTCAAAATCCGGCTCCCCCACCCCCAGAGAAATGGCGTCTTTTCTCTCGCTGACAATATCAAAAAATTTACGGATTCCAGACGGTTTTATCCCCGTCACCTTGTCTGCCAACGGATTCCTCATGGGGTAATCATCTCCCTTTCATCTTCTTTTTTCCTGGCCATCACAGTGCCATGGTCTTTATATTTTCTCAGAATAAAATGGGTTGCTGTGCTGAGAACCGTATCCAGAGTGGAGAGTTTATCAGACACAAAAGCGGAGATCTCCTTGAGCGATTTTCCCTCCAGAATCACCATCAGGTCATATCCTCCGGAGATCAGATACACGCTGCGAACCTCCGGATACCGGTAAATGCGCTCGGCAATCTTGTCAAATCCCTGTCCCCTCTGAGGAGTCACCCTCACTTCGATCAGGGCAGTCACTTTTTCATTGGAAGTCTTTTCCCAGTCGATCAAAGTGTGGTAGCCGCAGATAACCCCTTCCCTCTCCAGGGCCTCAAGCTCCTCCACTGCCTCCGCCTCCTGAATACCCAGTAAAACCGCAAGCTCCTTTAAATCAATCCGGCTGTTTTTTTCAATCACTGCCAGTAATTCTTCCCTCAACATATTTCCTCTCCTTCCTGCCTGCCGAATCTGCCCACACCCAAAATTCCCACCTGACGCTTTCGCTGGATCAGAATTTTTAGGAACTGCCCTTTCTTTTTTTGTCACGGCCTATGGTCTGTCCAGGTAACGGATCTCTCCCTCATTTACCAGGATCCTGTCATTGCCCTCTGTGATCCTGCCCACCACCGCCGCAGGAATATGTTCTTTTTCCAGAGCCGCCGCCAGGCCTGCGCCGTCCGGTGCCGTCATCACCAGGCATCCCCCGGAGGACAGCAGATAAGGGTTCTCCCCGCAGAGCTCACATATCTCCACCGTCTCCTGGCGCAGAGGAAGCTTCCTCATATCTGCCTCCAGACCCGTCCCGGCTCTTTCCGCCATCTCCCACAGAGCTCCCAGAATCCCGCCCTCGGAGGCATCGTGAATGGAAGATGCTCCTTTGGCCCAGGCAATGCTGGCCTCGGGCAGAATGGAAAGATACCTCTCAAACCCCCGGGCTTCCTCCACCAGAAATCCTGGAAACCTCTCCAGAAGTCTCTCCCTGTGCCGGGCCGCCAGCAGTGCCGTCCCATACAGACCGATCCATTTGCTCAGCACAATTTCATCTCCCGGATGGGCTCCGGCCAGACGGCCGCAGTATTCCTCTTCTGCCGCCCCATAGCCTGCAGCCACAGCCATGGGAAGGAGGGTCCCCCTGGTGACTCTGGTCTGTCCCCCCACAACCTGTATGGAGAGCTCCTGACATTTTTCCTCCGCCTCCGCCATCAATGCCCTGAGCTCCGGTTCCTGCATGGTCTCAGGCAGAAGCAGGGTAAGCATCACAGCCACAGGACGGGCTCCTCCTGCCGCCAGATTGTTGGCACATTTCTGTATCAGCGCAGACATGGTCATAAAAGGTTCCACCCCCCGGAACTGCCCCTCCTGTCCGGAAAGCCGAAAGCGGCCCAGCGTTTCCCGCCCTGCCGCCACATAGGCTTCCTGCATACAGGTGAGAAGGATCTCCCCCTCCGACAGCTTTATTCCGGCGCAGTCCCACCCTATCCCCGGGCCCCATACGGTCTGGGACTGCCTTGCTCTGATCTGTCTGAACACAGCCCGCTTTAAAACATTCTCCGGCACCTTGCCAATTCTCATCCCTGCCTCCACACCCTTCTGCAGCGCTGCCGCCCTTATGGGGACCCCCTCCCCATCAGGCCCTGATATTTCCCCTTTTCCAGACTCCGGCCGATTTTAACTAATCATCAATAATCTCTGTGGGCGTCTCCGGCGCTACCGGCGCTACCGGATCTGCGGCAGGAGGAGCTTCCGGTGTTGCCGGATCTGTCTGCGGCGGTGCCGTCAGCTGCGCAATCACATTTTTAATGTGGTCTATGCTGTTGGTGCCGATTGCCGCCATAATCTGCTCCTGCGCTGCCGGATCGGCAGTGGCCGTGCCCACGGTGGCGCTTCTGGGCACCATTTTATAGCTGCTGCTGTTGACCTGGGTGCGGCTTACCTCCACACCGTTCTCCGTCACCACTTTCCACAGTCGGGCCTTATAGCCGATATGGGCGCTGACCGTCACAATATAACCGATGGGCTGGCTGGCATCTGCATAGATGGTATCCGATTCAGGCCGGATGGTCTCTAAGACTTCGCTCTCATAGCGGACGCTTCTGCCTGCGGCCCGGGTCTCTTTTCCGTAAATGGTGAAGATGATCTTCTTGTTCTGAGTGTATCCCTCTATGTAGACGGGATAGTCCAGGTTGTTCTTAAAGCGGAAATCCTTCCCGGCGCTCTCGGCTATGGCCGCGTCGGCGGAAGGGTCCACATAGGACACAATCATAGAGTGGTTATGACGCTCCGTGATCTCCAGTTCCGCCAGCAGCACAGCGTTGTACAGTGTGGTGGAAACCTGACAGATTCCCCCGCCCAGGCTGTCAACCACCTTGCCGTTCATGTAAGATCCCGCCATGTAGTAGCCGTTTGCCTCGGAAAAAGGAGCCACATTCTCGTACATGGAAAACTCCTCCCCCGGGTAGAGAAGAATGCCGTTCACAAGCTGGCAGCCGTTCTGTACATTGGCGCTTCTGGATGGTCCGGATGAAGAATATGATGTGGTAAAAGTTCCCAGAACATCCCTCACCTGCTGCAGATCCTCCTGATTCCCCTGGGGCTGCTCCACCGCCACATCCAGCACAATGGTACAGGCCTGCCGGTCCCATTCCCCGGTCAGAAACCCGTTCACTTTGTCAATGGAAGTCTCCACGTCCAGCATATAGCCCGTGCGCCCTTCCACAATGTGGAACTGGCCGTTCTCCCGGGTCAGAGTGGGACTCACCGCCCTCTGGTCATGCACCGCGCACCTGGCAATGAGGATATCACTGATTGTCTGCATATCGAACGAGAGCTTGATGGGCAGAACATAATTCTCCCGCTGCAGGTCCTTCATGATTTTATAGCGCTCAATCACATTGCCCCGGGTGCCCAGCTCCAGGGCATCTGTCACCAGCTCCGGATTGCCCCAGTGAAGCCCCAGCTCACCCGCCGTCACCACCACTTCCGCGCCGCCCCCTGCGATCAGGGTGATCTGTACGCCTTTTAAGCTCTCCACATAGGCGCTGACCGCCTGCTCCGCCTCTGAGGCAGTCATGCCGGACAGTTCTATGCCGTCCGCAAAGACCCCTTTTTTGATCGCGCCGGAGCTTGAGGAGGATTCATAACCGGCTCCGCCCCAGGTTCCCTGGGCCCCGGCGGTCACGCCCCCAAGATTCATACCCACCGCAAGGATGCATGCCGCCGTCAGCAGAGTCAGGCATCCCTTTTTCATCCAATTTCTCATAATCCGCCTCATTTCCTGTATATCATTCTATTGATTTAATAGAACAAATATGATAAAGTTGGTATGATCATGGCAAGAACCATTATGATAACAATAATGGCTGATATTTTCTGTTTTGTGTTTTTATGATGCATATTGAACATTTTATACTCCTTACTGCCCCTGAAGGGCGCATACCAGACTGTTGACCTGTTTCTCTTAGGAACTGTCAAAAAGGGCTGATCAGCTTATTTTAAAACGCTAAACCGTATCAGCTGTGTGAAGACTCTTCCTTATGAAAGGAATTATATATGACTTTCGGATTTTTGGCAAGTTTTATTGTCCTTGCACTGCTTGTTTCCTTCAATGCAAAACGCTACTCCAAGCGCAGCAAGCTTGATGAAAAAGAATTCTGGGCCCGGGAGACGCGGGCAAACTCTGTCCGTCGTAAGTCCCTTGACGGTTTAAGATATATTAAGATCCCTCTTGAGACCTTTCCCACACATCTTCTCAACGATGACGCTGCGGTCATGGAATGCATTGAAACAATAGAGTCCCTTACCTCCATGAAGATTGTGAATCTCACAGGCTGGTCCAACACCGACCTGAAGCTGGAGTACGGCACCGCAAACATCAATGATTTATCACAGTACGATCAGAATTATACGCTGTTGGTGCGCACACTACAGAAATGGGCCGAGGCTCTGGCTGCGGCAGACCATCCCAGGGAAGCCGCCATACTCCTGGAATTCGCCGTCGGCACCGGCACGGATGTGAGCCAGACTTATTACCAGCTGGCTGCATACTGGGCGGAAGAAGGGGACTCTGCCCGGATTGAACAGCTGATTCAGGCTGCCGAAGGTCTCCGCTCCTCCAACAGAAACAGCATTCTCCGCCACCTGCGTTCAGAATATGGGAAAATCTGAAAGTGATTGGCTGCCGCTAAAAAAGGGCCCCTCCAAAAAGAGGCCCAGTGTCTTTTCCTTCCATGACAGAAAAGCCGCCCCGCCTGTTGGACATATGCTCTCGCATTCTTCCAATAGGTGGGGCAGCTGTTTTATTGTTTCAATCTGATTGTGATGGCGGGGGAAGTTACTCCCGCCTTCTGCATGCATACACTAACGATGATGTCCGCTGCTGTGTCCTCTGTGGTTATGGGAAGAATTGTCACAGCTGCCGCACTCCCACTCCAGGATTCCTCCCGTATAAGCCTCTATGCAGTACTCATATTCCGAGCTGCCATGGCAGAACTGAATCTCATACTGGGAATAACCGTCATCCTGCTCCACTTTTGCCTTGGTAAAAATCACTTCGGTCAGATCACAGCCCGCATGGTTGAGGGCAATCTCTTTTGCCTGGTCCACTCCGATGTAGGAGCGGCTGCCATCCCCCGATGCGGAGGCAGGCTGAAACCATTCTACCTCGCTGTCCTTGATACCCCCGTTAGAAGCAAATATCTCATACTCATACTCTGCCGCCGTGGTATAGAATTCCAGTTCATATACGCTTACTCCGTCATCCCAGTCCTGCTCTGCCTTTGTAAAGGTGACATCTGACAGGGCAAGGCCTGCGTCGGCCACTGCGATTTCCTTCGCCCGGTTCAGATTAATGTCTGAAGTCTGACCCGGATTACTTCCTGTACTGCCGGAACCCGCAGTTCCTGTGCCGGCGCTTCCGGAGCCGGCAGTTCCTGTTCCAGCGCTTCCGGAGCCGGCAGTTCCTGTCCCAGCGCTTCCAGAAGCAGAAGCCTGGCCGGATCCGCCGGCCTGAAATGCCTCCATGCTCTTATCCAAAACAGCGCCTGTAATCGCACTGATTTCATAGTCGTACTGGGCTGAAGCCGTATAGAACTCAATATCATATACCGGCATTCCGTCGTCCATATCCTCTTTTGTCTTTGTGAAAGTCACATCGGCGGCAGAAAAACCTGCATCGGCCAAAGCTGCTGCCTTAGCCGCCTCCAAATCCACAGCCTCTCCTTCCTGGCCTGCCGTCTGGGTTCCCTCAGCTCCCCCCTGACCTGTCGCTGAAGTTCCCTCAGGTTCTTCCTGACCTGTCGCCGGGGTTCCCTCGGGTTCTTCCTGACCTGTCGCCGGGGTTCCCTCGGGTTCTTCCTGACCCGTCGCCGAGGTTCCCTCCGTTCCTTCCTGAGACTCCCCGCCGCCGGAAGGAGATGCCCCTTCCGGAGCCGCAGCTCCGGAGGCTATTCCGGCTGATATCGCTTCAATGTCCACTCCTGCCACCGCACCTGTGGATGCGTCGATTTTATACTCGTACTTATACATATCTGTATAAAACTCGATTTCATAGCAGTTGTCCGCTCTGTCCAGCTTCTGCTTTGTTACCGTAATGCCCGATTCACTCACACCTGCATCGGTCAAGGCATACCCCAGCGCCGCCTTTCTGTCCATGGGCGTATCCTTTTCCACTGCCTGTACAGCCAGGACAATTCCTGTCCCCACTGCAGCCAGAACAACCACCGCACACAGAATAGACAGAACAGCATTGCGCACCGATGAAAAAAATGGTTTTACAGCTTTCATCTTTCTACCTCCCCGCCCGCATTTGCGGGCACCTGGTTCTGTTTATCAGTTAACATCATTATATTCACCGAAAGTTAAAGGCACATTAAAATCAGGGGAAATTTTTTATTCCCCGCCGACTACCTGCGAGATTATAAACTGTATTGACGAAGTTACTATATGTTTGGGTAAAAGCATTACCGTTAAACGAATAACTGATTTCTAAAATCATTAAATGGTGCTAAATGAAATCCACCGAGAATTACTCAATGATGCTTTAATATTACAAAAAAATATCAAATAGCAAAAAATCCTAAACAAAATATGTAAAAATAAATTACGTTATGAATATCAAAATGTTCTTCTGGATACATTATAAAGAAAATAAGCAAAAATATATTGCATATAACAAAAAAAGGCGGTATAGTATGTATGAGCAAAGAGAAAGGATGTGTCATTATGAAGATACAAGCCGTAGTAATAGATGGATTCAAAAATTTATCTAATGTGAAAATTACATTTGATAATATTACAGCGCTTGTTGCACTTAACAATTTTGGAAAATCTAATGTGCTTTCTGGTATTGACTTTGGATTAACTTTCATAAAGGCGCCCATTGATGACAAGGTGGAGATGATGGCTAATACCAATCTTATTCCAATTAACCAGAGTATGAAGGGGCGAAACTACAAGTTCGATGTAGAGGTTTTAACAGTAGATAAGGGAAAGGACTTTCGTATTCAGTATGGATATGAGTTTTCATGGAAGTGTGATGAAGACGAGGAGCCAGAAATCGTTAATGAATACTTAAAAATGAAGCTGGATGAAAAAGGACAAAAATATACACAACTAATAAATAGAACAAAAGAGTCTGCATTGTATAAAAGTTCTGAGACTGGAAGATGTTCTTCAAAACTTAAGATCGAAGCTTCGGAGCTGGTTGTGAATAAACTAAGAGCATATGATGAACTTTATTATGAGATAATTATTAAGAAGTTAAACGGTATGAGAATATATATGGAAGATAATTTAGATGCAAAAAGCTTCTATCAGCCCGATCCCATCATCCGCAAAGGGTTTGAGAATGAGATGATTAACGCTGACAATCTTCCTCGTATTATTTTTAATCTAAAAAAACAAAATGAAGATAAGTTCGAGTTACTGAAGGACGTGTATTTTCAGTTGTTTCCGAATATTGAAGATATTATAGTAAAGAATTTTAAAATTAATGCTACAGAAAAAGGACAATTTCCTGAAAATGCACCGTTCATATTTACTAATTCTATATATGTTTTGTTTGTTAAAGATAGAAACTTGACAAATCCTGTTAATTTTTCAATGATGTCAGATGGAGCTAAGAGGGTTTTTATGATACTTACGAAGATAATTGTGTCTAGTGTCAGCAACATTTCCTTGATAGCAATTGAAGAACCGGAAAACTCTGTTCATCCAGGATTGTTCCAGGCATATATACAGATTATTAGTCAATTATTAGATGATTGTAAGGTCATTATTACTAGCCATTCTCCGTATATTGTTAGTTATTTGAATCCTTCATGGATTCATGTAGGTATGAATAGGAAACCTGGTGTGGCAGAATTCTTTGCCTTTAAGAAAACAGGTCAGAAGCAATTAGAAAATGATGCCGCAGAACTGAATATGGGTATGGGGGATTATCTATTTTCGGTACTTGCTGACTCAGAGAGCAATATAAGGGACTATTTGGAGTGTGATGCCGATGAATAAATGCCTTGTACTTTTTGTAGAGGGTGAAACAGAGGTTGAATTTTATAAGCAAGTGGTTGCAAATGTTAGAAAACTACGCTCTGCAGATAAATTTGATACTAATATTGAATATAGAAATGTCAGAGGTGTAGGAGGCTTTAAAAGATTGGTTTTTATGTGATATAGAAGGAATTTTAGCATTTTTGAGGTTGAATAAGAACACAAAAGTATCTGGAAAGAATGGGTATGATAAACTTCAGCGTTTGTACAAGCAAGTCAATAAAGTTTATTATAAGGGAATAAAGAGTAATGGAATGATAGGACGTTTGGATATTGAAAAAATAGCAAATGCAGTAAAAGACCAATTGAATCCCTTATATAAGGCTCTTGGCGTAGATAAAAGCTAAATGTTGATTGGTATGTAGGAGTATGACTTCAAAAGTCACCAAAACAACAGTTTTAATTGCACCGATTTGCTATAATTTCGTAATGACCCATCTTTATATCCTCTCTTTTATGAACAAAAACAAAAAACACCGCACAATAGAACAATCATTCCAAAGACTACCAAATTAGGCATTGTGCGGTGCTTTCTTTACACTATGCAATTGTTCTTTTAAAGATGTACTCTAAAAAAGTTACTCTTGCCCAGCTTAAGGATATGCTCTTCGTTCGTAATAACCAGAGAATTAATATCTGTTACTCGCTCATTATCCCATGTGGCTCCACCCTGTTGGAAAAGTCGTCTGATTTGAGATTTCGATTCATAATATCCATCACGAACCAAAGCTGCAGTCAACTGGTTTCCATCAGAAACCCCTTCACAGGAGTCAACAATTACAATCGGTGCATCATCAGGAATCTGATTTTGCTGGAAAACAGATTTGAAACGCATCTCTGCCTCAACTGCAGCTTCAGCACCCGCATAGAGCGTGGTAATTTCACGAGCCAAAATCATCTTAATATCTCGAGGATTTGCATCAGCTTCCAGTTTTCTTTGCAGTTCAGCCACTTTTGCAGGATGCAAATCTGTACAAAGATTGAAATACTTGATGATCATAGCATCTGGAATCTTCATAACCTTCTCAAAGATTACAGCAGGAGTTTCGCTAATTCCAATGTAATTTCCTAAGCTCTTACTCATCTTATCTTTACCGTCAATACCTTCCAGCAAAGGCATAAACAATGTCAGCTGAGGCTCCTGTCCGTAGTCACGCTGGATGTTACGTCCCATGAGGATATTAAACGTCTGATCAGTGCCTCCCAATTCAATATCAGCTTTGATTGCTACGGAATCATAAGCCTGCATGAGAGGGTAGAAAAATTCATGAACGGATAACGGTTGATGAGTTGTATATCTATTGTTAAAGTCGTCACGCTCCAGCATACGAGCAACGGTACATTTTGAAGCAAGCTCAATAACATCGGCAAACGACATTTTGCTGAGCCATTCGCTGTTATAATATACCTCGGTTTTGTCTCGATCAATAATCTTGAAAATCTGTTCCATGTAAGTGTCAGCATTCTCTTCAACCTGTTCGCGCGTCAATTGCTTACGGGTTGCAGATTTTCCCGTCGGATCACCAATCATGCCGGTGAAATCTCCAATAATGATAACAGCGACATGACCTAAGTCCTGCAATTGACGAATCTTACGAAGAACAACCGAATGTCCCAAGTGAATATCCGGTGCAGAAGGGTCTAATCCCAACTTAATTCTCAAAGGCCTATTATCCTTTAATGCATCAGACACTTTTTTGCGTATCTGTGAAACAGTCGTATATTGAGCAACACCTTTTAGCATAATGGCTATCTGGTCTTCAACAGCCTTTTCTTCATCAGTCATCGAACCAAATCTGAATTCTAATTCTTCTGAAGTAATTCTACCGCTTTCTGCTTCAACATTAAAAATTTTACGAATCAATGCCACCAGTTCATCACAAGCAGCATCAATAATTTCCTTGTTGCCAACAAAACCATCAATAGGGAAAATGAAATTTGTAGAAGTTTCCGTAACACGTCCAGCGGGCATTTGTCTCCATAACCATCTTCTGGTTCTTACAGATCGCCCAACAGCATAAACAGGCTCGCCTTCAACAATTTTGTCACTATCATATTGATTGCTCTCTTCTTTGCAATCATCTAAAGTTGCAAGCCTTACAGATAAATCCTCATCAAAAGAATCAATATCGTGAACTCCCACCGGAACATTATACTTTATAGAAATATAGTTTCCTAAATCTACAACCGGGCTGATAGAGGGGAACTCGCTCTTCTTCGAAATACGAGTGAGAATTGCTTCTATTGAGCACGGAAACTTTGATGAATTAACACCCAAAAATTTCATGGCGTCTCTATAAATATTTAAGGCTTCAAAGCTTTTTATGTTCTGCCCCTCAATTCTTCCAGCAGTTTCCTCTACAACAGACTTCAACAGAGTTGTTGTATGTGTACAAGAATTCTGATTATTGAGTCCATATGCCATAACAACCCCAGTGTAAATTCCGTCTTGTACATTTGCAATTTTCTTATCCACACGAAAATACATCGCAAATCTCCTTTCATCAAAAAAAGAATCCGTCCACCATATCAAAAGGACGAATTCTTCGTGATACCACCTTAAGTTTATACATAACTCACATTATGTACCTCAGCGAGTAAAATACTCATACATATAACGGTGTTCACCGTTGCAGCCTACTAAGATTTCGGTGCACAGCTCCAGAATGTATTCGCATCATTTTTCTTGCGCCTCTCACCATCCGGCAACTCTCTGTTAGATTTTTAATAATGCTACTTGTTTCTTTCTCAGCCTTTAAAATATATGAACTGATTTTCTGTTATTTACTGGTGGGGGAAGGTGGATTCGAACCACCGAAGGCGTTGCCAGCAGATTTACAGTCTGTCCCCTTTGGCCACTCGGGAATTCCCCCAAATATTTTCCCATTATACACCTCCCATTCTATAATGTCAAGTGCCTGAATGCTGATCAATTCATAAGCAGTAACCGTTCAGCCTTGCATTTGCCCTTATAAGCAGTCAGGAACGGATGAAACTGTGTGAAATCGTAGTTTTCAAATTATGCTTTATACTGGAAAAATGAAAGGTTTCAGTGCAGAGGCGACATGTTTATAAATAGTTCTATTTAAGATTGACTTTTGAAATTATATCAACTATAATTATTCTATATAGAAATGTTCTATCTAAAAATGTTTTATCTAGAAACGTTCCATCTAAAATTATTCTATCAGAAATAGAGGTGATATATTTGGAAACTAAGGGTGGATTTTATATTACGCAAATCAAGCAACTGCAAGATAGGATTTTTGAACGATTATTACTTGAAAATGGCATTCAGCTAAGTGGTGGGCAGGGACGAATATTATTTGTTCTATGGAAAACAGATCATCTTACGATTAGTGAAATAAGTGAAAAAACCTCTCTTGCAAAAAATACCGTTTCTGTTGTAATAAACGGAATGGTAAATAAGGGAATTGTAGAAAGAAATATTAACTCACAAAATCGCCGCCAAACGATTGTGTCACTCACTGAGTATGCCAAATCTCTACAGGAGAAATATGAAATGGTATCTCAGCAAATGAATGTATTATTTTATAAAGGTTTTTCAGAGGATGAGCAAAGACAATTTGAATGGTATCTTGCTCGAATCCTTAGAACCTTGATGGAAAATCTAAAGACAAACTGATTTTTTATAGGGAGGATAATTTCCAATGAAAACAAGAGAGCATATTATTGATTTTATCAGAAAACAAAAGGTGGCATTTATTGCTTCTGTAGATGAAGAAGGTTTCCCCAATATTAAAGCAATGTTTATACCACGCAAAATTGAGGGAAACTGTTTTTATTTTTCAACCAACACATCTGCCAAGCGCTCTCAACAGTTTATAAATAATCCAAAGGCCAGTATTTATTTTTATAGCAAGGGACGTTTCAAATATGAAGGCATCATGCTGACTGGTACAATGGAAGTCTTACAGAATGATGAAATAAGACAGGAAATCTGGCGTACTGGAGATAGCATATTTTATAAGCAAGGCGTAAGTGACCCGGATTACTGTGTATTAAAATTTACTGCGATAAAAGGCAGATATTATTGTGATCTAAAAACAGAAAGTTTTGATATTGAGGACTTAAAATGATAGAAACAAATATACCGCCCGGCTCCGGCAAAGTCCGGGCGGCTTACCAAGGAACTGTGAAAGAGTAAATCTTTACAGTTCCTTAGGCAATGGGGGCGTGGACAGCATAACTCTCAAGTTCCAGCGTCAAAATAAAGGTACTGCCCTGTCCGGGGCGGCTCTCCACCCGGATCTCTCCGCCGTGGAAGGCGGCAATTTCCTTTACCATGGCCAGCCCCAGACCGTTTCCCTGGCCGGTACGGGAAGCATCCGCCTGATAAAACCTGCGGAATATCTTCTCCTGCTGCTCCGGCTCTATTCCAATCCCATTATCCTCCACAGACAGCTCTGCCCTATTCCCCTTCCTGGAAAGGCGTACCCAGATATGTCCCTGCTCCCTGCCGTACCGGTAGGCATTGCTGAGAAGATTTACAAGCAGTCTGGAGAGCAGTTCCCTGTTTCCCCGCACAATAAATCCCGGCTGCGCCTCCCAGGCCAGGGTGATCTCCTTCTCCTTCAGCAACGCCATGTCCCCGCAGACAGATTCCACCACCTCCGCCAGATCCAGCTTCTCCATCACAAAGTCCCGTGCCTTCTGTTCCAGGCGGGAAAAATCCAGAAGTACCGCAATCAACCGGGACATTTTCCTGCCCTGCCGCCAGATAACTTTCAGAGCCTTCTCATATTCCCGGGCCTCTCTCTCCTTTTCCAGAGTAAACTCACACTGGGCCAGAATAACCGACATGGGCGTGCGCAGTTCATGGGAGGCGTCGGAGATAAACTGCTGCTGCGCCTCAAAAGCACTGTCCAGACGCTCCAGCATACCGTTAAAAGTCTCTGCCAGACGGTGCAGTTCATCCCCGCCCGGTCCAAGCACAATCCTTCCCTTTAAATCTTTTCCCTGGCTGATCCTCCTGGCCGCATTTTCAATCTCCTGCACCGGCCTAAGAGCCTTCCTGGCAATCAGATAGCCCACCAGGGCTGCCAAAGCCACAAGAAGAGGCAGCACCACCAGGGAAAACCGCACAATGGCATTCAGCTGCACCTCTCCCTGCCGCCTGGAAACCATCCCCCGCAGCCACAGACCTTCCTGACCCTCCCGTTCCAGCCGACGGTCATAGATGTAAAAGATTTCCCCCTTCACATCCAGCTTCTGCACCACATCCTCCGTAAATCCTGCGGCAGTTCCCACGCCCCCCAGCGGATTTTCCCCATAGAGAAGCGTTCCGTCCTCCTGGAACAGCCCTGTGCAGATTCCATTTACCAGATTCAGAAAGTCGTCGTCTATCTCCAGATACCCTTCCCTGTAGGACAGATAGAGATCCACATGGCCGCTGTCCTCCATCTCCTGATAGCTGCTAAAATACCGGACCTCTCCCACATTGTCCTCCACCGTCCCCACCAGGTTGTCTCTCACCCCCTTCTGAAGAACGGCATCACTGACAAAAAACACTGCCACAAACGCCAAAGCGGCTACAAAAATAAGGACGGCTGAAAACCAGAGTGTGATTTTCAACCGTATGGAAAGATTCTTCATTCTGCCCCTGCACCTGTCCCTTTTTCCTCCCGCAGCACATATCCGCTCCCACGGACTGTGTGGATCAGCTTCCGCTGATGTGCTCCGTCCACCTTTTTCCTCAGATAACTCACATACACATCCACTGCGTTAGTGCCTCCCTGATAGTCAAAATTCCAGATATGATTCTCGATCTTTTCCCGGGAGAGCACAATTCCCTGATTGCACATCATGTACTCCAGAAGGGCATACTCCTTGGCAGACAGGGCAATCTCCGCACCGCCCCGGCAGACCACATGGGAGGCCCGGTCCAGGGTCAGATCATCCACCGTCAAAACATTGTCCTTCTGGCCAAAAGAGCGCCTGGTCATGACCCGTATTCTTGCCATCAGTTCCTCCAGGGAGAAAGGTTTCACCAGATAATCGTTTGCGCCGCTGTCCAGCCCTTTCACCCTGTCCGCCACTCCGTCCCGGGCGGTCAGAAACAATACAGGCGTGTCTTTCCCAGCCCCACGCAGGCTGCGGAGCACCTGATATCCGTCCGCCCCAGGCATCATAATATCCAGGATCACTCCGTCATAGTCTCCGCAGTCCAGGCAGTCCTGCGCCTCCCGGCCGTCCAGACAGCTGTCCACACTATACCCCTCCGCCTTCAGTTTCTGTGTGACAATGTCATTCAGATCCCTTTCATCCTCCGCAAATAGAATGCGCATGCTCTCCCCCTTTCCGAGCTGTTCCGTTTTCTTCCACCACCTGGGAAAAAGCCTCAAAGTCCACTGGACTGCGTTTTCCATAGTCAAACAGTACAAAATGCACTTTTCTCCCAGGAGCACTCTGAGAAAAGATCTTCTGATCCCCCTTCTCCGCCAGTTTCTCCTCATCCCACACAGGGTAGAAAAAAGGCTCCAGATGAGTCATTCTGCTCAGCTGTTTCCAGTCATAATGCCCATACCGGGGCAGAAAACGGCGCGTTCCCTGTTCTTTTTTGTAAAATTCCTGGATTGTCTCCCTGTAAGGGGAAAGGTCCGGGGCAAAATCCGGCCTGCTCTTCAGATTTTCCCGCAGATACATATCATAGAGCAAAAGTTCCCTGTACACTGCCTCCCTGTGCCCATCCTGCTCCCGGGCAAAGTCTAAAAGCAGCTGAAAGCGCCTTGCCCGGGCAGGATGCTGCAGCGTAAATCCACTCTTTTCAAAATAATCCGCCAGGGCTTCATACATGGCAAAGGGCCCTGAAAACGCCCCTTCCAGAAAAGCCATGGTATGAGAGAACTGGCCGCTGTTGTAGTAGACTTCCACCATCTCCTCTATGGCTTTCAGACGCCGCAGATCCTCATATGACAGCCACCTGGTACACAGCACCTCATAGGGGGGCCGCCCCATGAAACGAATGCCGTATTCCTCCGCTCTCTCCCACATTTCAGATCCCTTGAGCACTTTCAGAAATCCAAGCTGCAGCTGATGGGGCTTCATCCGATATACTTTGTCAAAAGATTTCCCAAAGCTCTCATAGTCTTCATAAGGCAGACCGGCGATCAGATCCAGGTGCAGATGGATATTTCCTCCCTGGCGCAGCGCGGCCACCGCCTTCTCCAGCACTTCCATATCCTGTCTGCGCCGGACTGCTGCCAGGGTTTGGGGATTCGCCGACTGGACGCCGATCTCCAGTTGAACCTGGCCAGGGCGCAGCCGGCCCAGCAGAGCGATTTCTTCTCTCCGCAGAAGATCCGCCGCAATTTCAAAGTGAAAATTGGTGACTTCATTGTCGTGTTCCAGAAGATAACGCCACACTCTCGTGGCATGACTGTGGTCACAGTTAAATGTTCTGTCTACAAATTTCACCTGGGCCACTCTGTGATCCAGAAAATACTGGAGTTCTCTTTCCACTACAGAAATATCCCGAAGCCTCACATGTTTTTCTATGGACGAAAGACAGTAGCTGCAGCGGAAAGGACAGCCTCGACTGCTCTCGTAATAGATAATCTTATTCTCAAAGGCATCCAGGTCCTGGTACGGAAAGGGGATGCCACTCATGTCCACAGGTTCCCGGCCTGCCGTGAGTCCCCCCGGCAGACACAATCCCCCTATCTCTCCCAGGGACTTGTGTGCGCTCCTGCCTGATGCCGCCTCCGGCACCGTTCCTGCCGCCTGCTTCCTGTCTAATGCCACCTCCGGAAGGGAATCCATTCCAGCATAGTATTCCAGCAGCTCTTTAAAAGTTGCCTCCCCTTCCCCAAGCATAATCCCTGTGACAAAAGGATGCTCCTCCAGAACTTTTTCCGGAGCATGGGACACTTCCGGCCCGCCCAGCCACAGATCTATGTCAGGAAGCAGTTTGGGCAGTTCTTCCAGCAGTTCCTGCACAAGCCTCCAGTTCCAGATATAGCAGGAAAAGCCCACCACATCCGGCTTCCGGCGGTAAATGTCTGCAAGAATCTCTTCCATGGCCTGATTGATGGTATATTCCACAGGCTCCACAGACTCCTTCAGTCCCTCCCCCACACAGGCGCGCAGACTGTATATGGCAGGATTGGAGTGAATATACTTTGCGTTCACCGCCACCAGTAAAAATTTCATCCCCGCCTCCCGTCCCAATGCCTCTACAGCTCAAACCGCTTTTCCAGCTCCTCCCAGTCCTTCTGGGGCAGCTCCACCATGGAACCAGCCCCTTTTTCCCGGGCTTTCTCTTCCATGGCAAGAATACATTTGAAAAAATAGTTGACCCCTGTGACAATGCTCTTCTTCACTGCCTTGTTCAGCGTCAAGCCTATCTCATCCACTCCGCTCTCTGTAAAAGCCCTCAGATAGCCCTCCACATCATAGTGGATGGAACACAGCTCCGCCTCCCAGGCTTCTCCGCTGCCCGAAAGCAGGGCAAACTGTGCCCTTCTGCCCACCCCGTCTATGGCGAATCCCAGAGAACCCGGGTTGATATAGCTTCCGTCCCCAACCCTGTAAATCTCCTGGTGATGGCTGTGCCCGCCCAGAAGGTAGCGGTGCGGGATCTCCTCCAGGCTTTTTTCTCTCAACCCCTCCTCCCAGCAGACATTTCCCCGCACCCTGCCAGGCGTTCCGTGACAGATGTACAGCCCCGGACAACCTTGGATCAGTACCTCCCTCTCCGTGGGAAGAGAGGCCAAAAACGCCATATCCTCCCCTGTGAGCTGCTCAAGGGTATAGTACAGTGTTCCGTTTGCGGAGGAAGGCTTCCAGCCCTCCCTGTTCCCCTTATTGTCCAGAAGGTATTCTTCCCGGTTGCCGCGGATCATATAGCAGTCGCAGGCCTCCCGCATTCCATATAAGAGGTTCATGGTGCGCCTGGGATAAGGGCCGTCCGTCACATAGTCCCCCAGACAGATGATGCCGTCCACCGGGTTTTCCCGGATAAACGCCAGAAAAGCCTCCAGGGCCTTAAAATTTCCGTGAATGTCACTGATCAGAGCATATTTTACCCCCAAATTCCGCCACTCTCCTCTCTCCTTCAGGGTTCCGGGCCCCGCCAAAGCCGCCCCGCAGCCGATACAGCCTGTTCCCCTTCACTTGCAAAAAGTATCACGCCTGAGGGCATGTCCCTGCATTCTTCCCCTGTCACAGGCTGCTCAGGAACAGGTCAAAAGCCTTCTGTCCTTCCGGAGTCCTCTTATAGACTCCTGCATCCTTGAGCACCTCAAGAAATACCAGGCCAATCTCCTTTTCAATAATGCTGTCAATATTATCCCCCTGGATCTTCTGATACCTGGGAGAAAATTCTTCCACCCAGTCCGCGTGTTTTGCCAGATTCTCATCCCCACGCAGATCCTTCCCTGCCAGAACCGCCTCCTTCAGTTGGGCCATCTCCTCCTTCAGACGGGCAGGCAGCACGGCCAGCCCCATCACCTCTATAAGGCCGATGTTCTCCTTTTTGATGTGATGCAGATTTGCATGAGGATGGTATACCCCCAGAGGATGCTCCTGGGTGGTGATATTGTTGCGCAGCACCAGATCCAGCTCGTAGTCCTCTCCCCGCTTTCTGGCAATGGGCGTTATGGTATTGTGGGGCTCACCCTCTGTAAAGGCGTGGATAAATGCCGCCTCATCCGTATACTCCCGCCACTTCTCCAGAATCCTGTCCGCCAGGGCAATGATGCGGTCTGTGTCCCGCCCTCTTAAGCGGACCACCGACATGGGCCACCTGACCACGCCCGCAGCTACATCCTCAAAACCTGCCACCGCAAAAGACCTTTCCACCGGGGCTTTGGCCATAGGAAATTCATAATTTCCTCCCTGAAAGTGGTCATGGCTTAAGATGGAGCCTCCCACAATGGGCAGATCCGCATTGGAGCCCACAAAATAATGGGGGAACTGTTTTACAAAGTCAAAGAGCTTGCAGAAAGCGGCATGGTCAATCTTCATGGGCACATGCTGAAAATTAAAAACAATGCAGTGCTCATTATAGTACACATAGGGCGAGTACTGAAATCCCCACTGGCTTTTGTTGATCTCCACAGGGATAATGCGGTGGTTCTGCCTGGCCGGATGGTTCAGGTGCCCGGCATAGCCCTCATTCTCCCGGCACAGCAGACATTTGGGATAACCGGACTGTTTGGCATTTCTGGCGGCGGCTATGGCTTTTGGGTCTTTCTCCGGTTTGGAGAGATTGATGGTGATATCCAGATCCCCATACTCTGTGGCAGCCTTCCACTTCCTGTCCCTGACAATGCGGTATCTTCTGATATAGTCGCTGTCCTGGCTGAGCTTATAATAGTAATCCGTGGCAGCCTTGGGCGACTCTTTCTCGTAAAGCTCCCGGAATTTCCGGATCACCTCACTGGGTCTGGGCATCAGCGTCCCCATGATTTTCGTGTCAAACAGATCCCGATATGCCACGCTGTCCCCCTCTATGATGCCCTTCTCATAGGCATAACTGCACATGCTGCCCAGAATCTCCTCCAGATCCCCCAAGTCCGAAGACTTCCTTCCGGCACAGGTCTCCTGTCCACTCTGTGCGCTGCCGTGGGCGCCTGTACTCTCTCCAGGCTCCGTCCCGCTCCAGGTTCTGTCACCGGACTCCTGACCACCCAATGTATCGACCGGCGCTCCTCCAGGCATCTCCTGCTCCTGGAGCTCTTCCAGGCCAAAAAGCTCCAAAAGCCTGTTTACGGTGTACACCACATCCTCCTGGGGCACCAGGCCTGTTTTTACCCCATATTCAGCCAGCCTTCTGATATCCCACTGAATCCTGTCCATATCCGCTCCCCTCCACTGTCTCAAAATTACCAATTGCGTCCTGCCGGAAATTTAGATCTCACCGGGGCCGTCCCCCACTTCCACCACATAGAAATCCGCTTTGTATCCGATCCTGGCCTCATAGGCTTTTCCCACCTGATCAATAAAGGCGTCTATGGCCTCATCCCTGACAATGCTGACAGTACATCCGCCAAAGCCGGCTCCGGTCATCCTGGATCCAATGACTCCTTCCACCTTCCAGGCTTCCTCCACCAGTGTGTCCAGCTCCACTCCTGTCACCTCATAGTCATCCCGCAGGGACACATGGGAAGCATTCATCAGCTGTCCAAACAGCGCCACATCGTCCGCTTTCAGGGCTTCCACCGCACGGATGGTGCGCTGGTTCTCGCAGACTGCGTGCCGGGCCCTCTTTCTGCGCACCTCACTCTGGATGGCAGACTGGTATTTCTCAAACGTCTCCTGATCCAGATCTCCCAGGCTCTCAATCTCCACCACCTTCTGCAGCTCCGCCAGCGCGGTCTCGCACTCACTGCGGCGCTCATTGTACTTGGAATCCCCCAGTCCCCGCTTTTTGTTGCTGCTGGCGATGACAATCTTGGCGCCCTTCAGGGCAATGGGCGCATACGTATAGGACAGATCCGCCGTATCCAGGAAAATAGCGTTGTCCTTTCTGCCCATGGCTATGGCAAACTGGTCCATAATGCCGCAGTTTACCTTGTTGTATTGGTTCTCGGAATACTGGCCGATCAGCGCCAGGCCCTGGTTGTCTACCTCAAAGCCGAAAAAGTCCCTCAGTATGTATCCTGTGAGCACCTCCACAGAAGCGGAGGAGGACAGCCCGGATCCGTTGGGAATGTTTCCATAGAGTAACAGATCCATGCCCTCTGTCACCTCCATGCCCTTCTGACCAAAAGCCCACATAACCCCCTTGGGATAATTGGTCCAGCCTGCCTCTTTGGAGGGAACCAGATCCTCCAGGGAAGACTCCAGCACTCCCAGCTTTTCAAAATTCATGGAGTAAAAGCGCAGCTTCTTATCCTGCCTCCTGCGGGCCGCCGCGTAGGTGCCGATGGTCAATGCACAGGGAAACACATGTCCCCCGTTATAGTCCGTGTGCTCCCCGATGAGATTCACCCGCCCAGGGGCAAAGAAAGTCTTCACTCCCTCCGTGTCCCCGTATACTTCTTTAAACTTCCTCAAAATGGTATCCTTCATGTCCTCTCCAATCCGGCCCGGGCCGCTCCGCCCTGGGGCCTTTTCCTATACTTCTATTAAATCACATCCTTGGGGCCGCCGCCACAAAAAATTGCGGTCACAGGACAAATTCCTTCCTGTCCATATCCTCCTGTACCTTCTCCAGATCCTGCCGGATGTGCAGCTTCTGGGGACAGAGCCCTTCGCACTTGCCGCATTTGACACATTTTCCGGCCTGTTTGCCTTCTCCCTGAAACTTCTCCCAGCTGCCCTTGACCATATTGTAATTCTGGTACATATGGTAAGTGTTCCACACCCGGAAATTGCCCGGGATATCCACTCCCGCAGGGCAGGGCATGCAGTAGCCGCATCCCGTGCAGCCGTTCTGCACCCGGCTTCTGATCAGGGCCACAATCTCGTCAATTCCCCTGGACTCCTCAGAAGAAAGGGGACGGAAAGAGGTGAATGTCTTCAAATTGTCCTCCACCTGCTCCATGGAAGACATGCCGCTGAGAATCACCTTCACATTGGGCAGACTTCCCACCCAGCGCAGGGCAAAGGATGCGGTGGAAGCCTCCGGATCCATGGCGCGGAATTTTTCTGTGATATCCCCTGCAAAAGCCGCCAGGGATCCGCCCTTTACAGGCTCCATCACCACCAGGGGCACCCCTCTCTCTTCTGCCAGGCGGCAGCCCTTCATCCCCGCCTGCTCCTGGGCGTCCATATAGTTAATCTGGATCTGGCAGAAATCCCAGTCCCTGCTGCAGAGAATCTCCTCAAAAGCCTCATAACCGTCATGGAAGGAAAATCCCAGATACCGGATCTTTCCCTGAGCCTTCATCTTCTCCAGTTTTTCCACCACGCCCAACCCAGCCATTTTCCGGAAACTCTCCCTGTTCAGGGCGTGCATCAGGTAAAAATCTACGTGATCCGTGCGCAGTTTCTGAAGCTGCTCCTGGAATATTCTGTCCACATCCTCCAGAGCGTTCACATTCCAGCAGGGCAGTTTTGTGGCCAGGTAATAAGAATCTCTGGGGTACTTCTCCAGCACCTTTCCCACAAAAGTCTCGCTCTCCCCGCCGTGGTAGGGATAGGCTGTGTCTATGTAGTTTACTCCTGCGGCCAGTGCCGCATCCATCATCTTCTCCGCCTGGATCTCATCAATTTTTCCCTCCGCTGTCACGGGAAACCGCATGCACCCGAATCCCAGAAGGGAAGTCTCAATCCCCAGTTTCTCCAGCGTTCTCATCTCCATATCTTTTTTCCTCCTAAATTTAGTCCTGCATCTGCCCTTCAAGCACCAAATATCCTTCTTTGTCAAACTGTATGCCAAAATCCTGGCTGTATGCGTTGATCCTGTCCAGGATTCTCCCCGCTTCCTCCCCCTGGGCCGGAGTGGGTTTGTAGTCATTCTTGCCCGCAGCCGAGCTGATGGAGCAGGGGATGGCACGGATCTGTCTGTCTTCCTGCTTTACTCCGTCCAGAAAGGTAAAGGTCTGCTGAAAGATCATGCAGTCCTTGTCCTTGGGGTTGCGGTTGGCCCCAAAGCAGAAATTTCCCAGGCTGTAGAGAATAAATTTTCCCTGGTACTCCTCCACTCCCTGAAGCACATGGGGATGATGCCCAATCACCAGATCGGCGCCCCAGTCAATGCATTTTCTTCCCAGTGTCTTCTGGTATTCTTCCGGCGTATTCTCCCGCTCTCTGCCCCAGTGGCAGCATGCCACCACCAGATCTGCCCCTTCCTGCCGCAGCTGCCCGATACCCTGCTCCAATACCTTTTCCACGACACTGCCCTGGGAGACTTCATTTACGGACACAATGCCAATGCGGATCCCTTTGGTCTCGTACACGCCGTATACACTTTCATAGGCGTAAGTGATCCCCGCTCCCTCCAATGCCGCCACAGTGTCGGCACTGCCCTGTTCCTTATAGTCAAGGCGGTGGTTGTTGCCCATGGCCGCCGCCTCCACGCTGCCCTCCGTGAGAATGCCCACGTACCCCGGGTCCCCGGAAATACTGTAGATCTGGCCATCTCTGGCATCTGTAGCCAGGGTCAGAGGACCTTCCAGATTCACCAGGGTCATATCGTCCTCCCGGAAAATGTCCACCACATTCTCAAAAAAGTAGCTGTCTCCCACCCCCTGGTCGTAGGTTTGACGGAAAGACCCCTCATAGCCCTGTCCCAGATAATTTCCCAGCGTCACGTCCCCGGTGGCGGAGATGGTGATCCGAATCTCCTCAGGTCCACTGTCTTCCAGGCTTTCCTGACTGTCGCCGCCGGCTCCTCCGGCGCTCTCCTGTGCCCTCATCTGTGCCATCACTTCAGTCATATCCACCGGAGCCACGGCAGAGCCTCTTTTTTCTTCCCCTCCTGAACCCGCCTCCGAAAAAGATGCCACAGGATCCGCTTCTGCACAAGAAGCCAGCAGACACGCCCCCAGGGCCAGGGTTCCCAGAATTCCCCTTCTTTTTTTCTTCATCCCTGCAGCTTACTCTCCTTCTTCCGTCTCTCCATAGATTTTTTCTTTCAGGTATCTGATATTGGCCTCAAAATCTACCTCCAGCACTGCCATCTTGCGAATGGTGACATCTTTGTATGTTCCAGGCTGGGGGATGCTGTCGGACACAATCTCATAGGTGAGCAGTTTCCCCGCCATAAGGCTCAGCTGAAAGCATTCATTCTGGGTCAAATTGGTGGTAAGGTTGGGCAGCACTTTATCCATCAGGCCTTCCGCATCATTCAGCAGGGCGGAGGGAAGCTTTTCCACCGCCGCCGTCAGCACTTTCCTCTGCCGTTCCGTTCTGCCAAAATCCGTGCCGATATACCGGTTTCTGCTGTAGGCAAGGGCCTGGGGGCCGTTCAGGTGTACCATACCGCTGGCAGCAGGATCCATATTGTCCGTCCCCTGCTCCCTTCCCGTGAGCATGTTGTACTCCACCAGGTATCCGTTGACATACTCTATCTCCTGGGAACTCAGCTCCAGGTCCACGCCGCCCACTGCGTCGATAAGATTGGCAAAAGCCTCAAAGTTCACAGACACATAGCGGTTTACCGAAATGTCAAAGTTTTTCTCAATGGTTTCCATGAGAAGTTCAGGTCCGCCAAAAGAATAAGCCGCGTTGAGCCGATTTCCCTCCCGTCCAGGAATATCCACATAGATGTCCCTGAGAATCGACGTCATATAGATGGTCTTGGTTCTGTTGCTGATGGACAACAGTATCATGGCGTCAGACCGTCCATCAGTCCCGTTCTTGCGGGAATCATTGCCGATGAGAAGAATGTTCACCACACCGTCCTCCTCCATGGGCTGGGCTGCCACTGCCTCGATTTCTTCAAATGTCATTTTCCCATGCACAGAGCCAACCACATGGTACAGGCCAAAACCCAGCAGGGCAACGATGACACAGCATATAATCAAAAGCCGTAACAGCAGAGACTTCTTCCTGCGGGGCTTTTTCATTGAAGATTTTTGCGATTTAGTTGTCTTTTTTGCCATTGGGGTCTCCTTCTGCTCTGCTCCCTGCCCTTTTTGGACGGGACTGCTCTCTCCGACAGGACCATTCTTTTTAGCCTGGCGCTTTTTGCCGGAAGAACTGTTCTCTGCCCCGGAGGTCTTTTCCCTGGCTGGACGCTTTACGGCGGATGAGCTGTTCTCTCCTTCGGGGCTCTTTTCCCGGAGGGGGCGTTTTACAGCAGAGGAAGTATTCTCTCCTTTGGAGCTCTTTTCCCGGAGGGGACGTTTTACGCCGGATGGACTGCCACCCCCGGGAGACTGATCCCGGACAGCTCTCTCCCTGGGAGATCTTCCCTGCTCTCTGGAAACTCTTTCTTGGGAATGCCAATCCTCCTGGGAGATCTCTTCTTCAGGATACCAGTTCTCCTGGGAGCTTCCTTTTTCAGAATACCAGTCCTCCTGGGAGCTTCCTTCTTCAGAATACCACTCCTCCTGGGTACTTTCTTCTTCAGGATACCAGTCCTCCTGGGTACTTCCTTCTTCAGGATACCAGTCCTTCTGGGTACTTCCTTCTTCAGAATACCAGTCCTCCTGGGTACTTCCTTCTTCGGGATACCAGTTTTCCCGGGAACTTCCTTCTTCAGGATACCAGTCCTTGCGGGAGCTGTCTTCCCCTGGATTCCATTCCCTGGATTCCCTGTCCCCTTTCCCTGGATACACAGGCCTGCCGGGAACACGTTCTTCCCCCCGGCTGTACTTCTCCCCTCCTGAACTTCCATTCCCAGGCCTGGGCGGCATCCCCTCCGGCCTTCCATTCCCAGGCCTGGACGGCATCCCCTCTGACCTTCCATTCCCAGACGGCATCCCCTCCGGCTTTCCTGCCCCCTGGCCCGCCCTCTGAAGCCGAGTCCTATCTGAGAGCCGTTCTCCGCCCTGACCGATTACCTGAAGTCCACCCTTTTTATAAGGCTTACCGACCTTTTTCTCCTCCAGCAATCCGCCTATCCTCTGGTATTCCTCCAGAAAATCCTCACCTTCCTGCCCTTCAGCCCCCTTGTCACTCTTCAGTTCTTTTTCCAGAAAAGCCTCCAGTCCCCGCTGGATCTGTTCTATTTCACTATTGTCTTTTAATCCCATTAAATCACACCCTTCCAAATATCAGACTCCTGAACTATACCACAATCCACAGCCTTCGTCACGAAAGGAATTATTAATTTTAATAAAAGCTTCTTCCATTTTATAGCAGCACGCCCTTAATTTCAATATCTCTGGCAAATATCCACCCCTGACGGGCAAACTTCTTTTACTTTCTGTGCTTGCACTCTTTCAGCTGTTCCTGAGACATACATTGCAATCTGCCCTGTTATCACGGGTTTCCTGTACTTTGTTATCCACACCAGATGGTATTTAATGTCATATGTGCAATGGACAGATTTCCTGTAGTTTTCCATTTTTATCACCTCAAGTTTAGTATCTCTGCTTTACATCATCCTAAACTTGGGGGAATGGGGTTGACCTAAAGCGCTGTCTGGGATACGGAGCGTCCCGTCCTTTTCCAATGTGCAGTCACCGATTTTATAGGCCAAGCTCGGCGCTTTCTAGTAGCATGGGACTGTGTGCAGCGCCGTGGCGATCTCTTCCGCCAGCTTCGGCCTTTGTTTTGGCTTCAGTTCAAATTTAATATCCCTCTGCATATGTATGCCTTCTTTGATTTTGGTAGGTACATATTCGCTCCAACCGCACAGAATAGCAAACCAAACTTTGCAGAATGCTGGACAATCATCTGCCTGGATGTTTGTGCAGTTTATGGGTCGGAATCCGCTTGCTGTTATCCCGAACCAAATTTAACATGTCCGTAACAAAAGAAAAGGAGACAGTTTATGCAGACAAAGAAAATGAAAGTACAGTATTCCTCACGCGCAAGGCAGGGTAAAAACCATTACTTCGACAGCAGATACATCGAAACGCCAAAAATCCAGATGGAGGGGAAATGGCTGGAGGTACTCGGCTTTCACATCGGGGATGCCATCCAGGTAGCTTATGAAGAAGGCTCCATCCACATCTCTCTTGCAGCCCCGATACAATCCGAAGCCGCTATGGTCTGCGATGCAGAGACCAGGTACGCATCAAAATAATTCCCACAGAGAGCCAGAAAGGCCAAGGGCAAAATACACACTGGCACCATTGCCAGCCAGCTAATGCCCTTGGTCTTTTTATCATGGCAATCATTTTCCTATTCCTCAAATTTTAATCAATATACACTAACGCATTGCATTTCTCACTTTTCCGTGATACACTAAAAAAGTCAAAAAATGGAGGTTCATAATGGCTGTTAATTATAAAAAACTCTTTCATTTAATGATAGAAAAGAATCTGTCTAACTCTGACTTACAGCGTAAGGCTGGATTTTCCGGCAATATACTTACACGGCTCAAGCGCAACTGTTATATTTCATTAGAGAGCATAGAAAGCATCTGCCGTGTGCTGGAATGCGGCATTGATGATATCCTGGAATTTGTTCCGGAGGAGGAAACTGAAAATGGATAAAAAGAAGATCGAACAGATCCGCCAGCAATACGATCTGATCATCCACAATATTGAGAACGCAGACATAGAATTCTGGTATGCCCGCGAACTGATGCCCCTGCTGGGCTATGGCCGTTGGGAAAACTTTGATAAAACCATCTGCCGTGCGATGGAATCTTGTGAAACTTCTGGAATTGCGGTGTCTGATCATTTTCGTGAGGTCACGAAAATGATCACTGTCGGCAAGGGTGGCCAGAGGCCAGTAAAAGATTACATGCTCACCCGCTATGCCTGTTATCTGATCGCACAAAACGGCGATACTAAAAAAGAAGAAATTGCTTTTGCACAAAGCTATTTTGCCATACAGACAAGGAAGCAGGAACTTATTGAAGAACGCATTGCATTGATTGAGCGCACGGAAGCTCGCGGCAGGCTGCGCGAATCTGAAAAACGCCTTTCCCAGAATATTTATGAACGCGGCGTGGATGACGCAGGGTTTGGCCGTATCCGCTCCAAAGGCGACCAAGCTTTATTCGGCGGCTATACGACACAGGAAATGAAAAACCGCCTTGGCGTAAAAGGCAGCCGCCCGCTGGCTGATTTTTTGCCCACCCTCACCATCGCCGCGAAGAACCTCGCAACGGAAATGACAAACTACAATGTGGAAGAAAAAGACCTGCAGGGAGAAAACTCCATTACCGGGGAGCATATTCAGAATAACCGTTCTGTACGCGATATGCTTGGGCAACGTGGCATCAAACCTGAAAACCTGCCTCCGTCTGAAGACATCAAAAAACTGGAACGGCGCGTAAAATCACAGGAAAAGAAAATCGCTGCACAAGCAGGGAAACTGCCGGATGTGGATAATAATGCGGAGGAGAAAAACAATGGCTAACCTATCTCCACAGAAACGGCAGCGGATGCTGGATTTTTTGCAGACTATCCGTAAGGAACACAATGATGACGACAATACGCTGATTGCATTCTGCAAAATTATTGCTTTCCGATGAAGGAATAATTCTCATAAGTATCGATGATACAGAATATGCAAATCTGAAACTATTATGTGCGATAACTTTAAACAGCACCTATAACTCTCGACAAAATACCCTTTACTCCAGTTAAGGTTTTCTTTATGAAACCATCCAGCTTAGTCCAAACTTCGCTCCTACAGCATTGAGATAAACATCCAATCCCACAAAGCCTAAGTTGATCAAACACCACATAGAGCACCGGGACTAAGCCTTCCTCCACACCATTTTGTTCACTATACCTGTGTAACTCTGGATTATTTTTATAACCTTTGTACTGATATTGGTATCTGTATATGCTGGAACATCAAGACCTTCATCACCATTCTCGTGCATGGAAACAGCCAGATCCACCGCCTGCAGTACCTGCTCTGAGTTAATATTTCCTATGATGAATACACCTTTATCCATCGCCTCCGGACGCTCCGTGCTTGTCCTGATTGAAACAGCAGCAAATTTAAAGTATGCACCTTCCTCCGGAATGGTTCCGGAATCGGATACCACACAATATGCATTTTGCTGAAGCTTATTAAAATCATAAAAACCTAATGGTTTATGCTGCATTACTCTCTTGTCAAACTCAAAATTTCTTAACCTGATATACTTCTCGCTCCTCGGATGACATGAATAAAGAATTGGCATATCATATATTTTTGCCAGCTCATTTACTGCACTCATCAGGGAAATGAAATTGTCTTCGTTATCTATATTTTCCTCACGATGTGCTGACAGGAGAATATATCTACCTGATTCCAAACCAAGTTCATGTAAAATATCACTGTTATCAATCTGTGTTCTGTACTTATCCAGTAATTCCGCCATAGGACTTCCGACTACAAAAGTATATTCAGGCCTTACTCCTGTACTCAGAATGTGCTGTTTCGCATGGTCTGAATAACATAAGTTCACATCACTTGTCACGTCAACTATGCGTCTGATGACCTCCTCTGGCAAATTTTCATCCTTACACCTATTTCCGGCCTCCATATGAAAAACAGGTATCTTTAATCTTTTAGCGCTGATAACGCAAAGACAGCTGTTAGTATCTCCAAGCACTATCAAAGCGTCAGGCATTATCTGCTGCATTAAGTCATAAGATTTCGCTATGACATTTCCCATGGTCTGCCCCAGACTTTCTCCAACTACATCAAGATAATAATCTGGCTCACGGATTCCCAAATCGTCAAAAAAGACCTTATTCAGTTCATAATCATAATTTTGGCCAGTGTGTACAAGGATTTGTTTAAAATATTTGTCTGCCTTTTTGATGATCTCAGACATTTTAATGATTTCCGGCCTTGTACCTACAATAGTCATTAGCCTAAGTTTTCTTGTATTCATATTATCTGCCTTATTCCTCTCCATTCATTCTGACTTTTCAGACCCTGATGATACAATCTTTACAGGTCATATTGTGGATACATTTCCTTATGCTCCCTCATCCATTCTCCTAATTCTTTAATTTGCTGTTCATATCCTGGTATTTTGTAGTCGAATACCCCATAGTTAGTTCTTTTCAGACTCTTATCAACCTTGAAATTCTCCTCTGGAATGATCTTTATGGGTTCACTTCTCAAATATTTATTAAAAAGTATCAGCATATCATACTTGCTTATCTTTTCTTCCGGAACCATATTGTATAATCCATGTATGTATTGCATGGCTGCTCTTTCTATCGTTTTTGCAAGCTGAAGTGTTGTCTGCCCTGTCCACATAGCGTTTTTATACCCTTTTACAGGCTTCCTCTGTTGCATAAACCAGTTAATAAGGCCAATGCCATCTCTGTCTATGTCCGGTCCAATAATTGACATACGAAAAGTCACATCTTTTTTATTTACCAGTTCCCCCAATGCTTTGGAACGGTCATAAAATAACTTGCCATCTGGTAAATCGGTTTCTACATACTCTCCCTTGCTTCCGCTGAATACACAGTCTGTGCTGATGTGAATGACCTGCGTATTCATGCCCTCTGTTACCTTTGCCAGGAACTGTGGTAGATAAGAGTTTAAATAAACCGCTGACTCATGGTCTTTTTCTGCAAATGTATTCAGTATTCCTATACAGTTTACAATTGCCCGATAATTATTTTCTTTTATAATCTTATTCAGCTTGTTTATATCTCTGGCATCACCGACTATGGTCTTTATATATGGCGATACACTCCTGGCAAAGCCCTCTACCTCGTATCCCTGCTCCTTTAGGTACAGGCCTATCATGTGACCTGCCATTCCATTACAGCCTAAAATCAAGAACTTCATTTTAATGCTTCCCTCACATAATCTGTTGTCAGCAGCTTTTTAACAGTGCCCTCCACATCCAGCCTGTTTGTGTTATGGCTTGTATAAGCCTCATCAGCCTGTGTATGTACCTCACCTTTCACAAAATACTTGTCATAGTTTAAATCCCTGTTGTCAGCTGATATACGGAAATACCGCCCCATGTCTTCCGATCGGAGCCTCTCCTCTGCCGTGAGCAATGTTTCATACAACTTTTCTCCATGCCGTGTACCGATTATTCGTGTCCCGGTATCCCCAAAGAGCTGCTGTACCGCCTTTGCAAGGTCTCCTATTGTGCCTGCGTCAGCCTTCTGGACAAACAGATCTCCGGGATTTGCATTTTCAAAAGCAAATTCCACCAAATCCACTGCCTCATCCAGATTCATAAGAAATCTTGTCATATCAGGATTGGTGATTGTAATGGGTGCGCCGCTTTTTATCTGCTCAATGAAAAGAGGGATCACAGAACCCCGGCTGCACATCACGTTTCCATATCTCGTACAGCTGATTATTGTACTGCCACGCTCTGCAGCCACCCTGGCATTCGCAGTAATCACATGCTCCATCATTGCTTTAGATGTTCCCATTGCATTCACAGGATACGCCGCTTTGTCCGTGCTCAGGCACACGACACGCTTTACTCCTGCATCAATTGCCGCATGAAGAACATGATCTGTTCCTTCCACATTGGTTCTGACTGCTTCCATCGGGAAGAACTCACAGGATGGCACCTGTTTCAATGCCGCCGCGTGGAATATATAATCTACTCCCGGCATGGCATCCCGAACTGTCTGGAGGTTTCTTACATCTCCGATATAGAACTTAACCTTTTCATAATAGTCAGGATATTTGCGCTGCAGCTCATGGCGCATCCGATCCTGTTTTTCTTCATCCCTGGAAAAGATACGAATCTGTCCTATATCCGTAGTAATAAAATGCTTGAGAACCGCATTTCCAAAACTTCCTGTTCCGCCTGTTATTAGTAGTGTTGACTCTTTAAACTTCGACAAAATGAGTACCCCCTGTTATCATATTTTTATGTTTTAGGCGTATTCCAAAAACTGTGTGATATAGCCCCTTTGCCCATGGTATTAATTTTGTTCGATTCCACTTCCATGGAGAAACCTTGACGAAATCTGCTTCCACACAGCTGTTTGTCACATATTTTCAAAATCTGAAAGCATCCTTTATTCCTGGCCATTTCTGATCTTTATCCGAAAGTTTCAAAGCAGCTCCGTCCACCATGTACCCCTGGGCTGATGCAGTACCTTGATAGGAGCCTGACAGCAACGGCCATTCAATGCCAATCTCCGGATCGTTCCAAGCCATCCCGCCTTCATCATTGGCATGATAAAAATCATCACATTTATAGCAAAACTCCGCTGTATCAGAAAGAACAAGAAATCCATGGGCAAAACCACGTGGAATTAAAAACTGCTTCCTATTCGCTTCTGTCAGTTCAAGGCCATACCATCTTCCATATGTCTCAGACTTTTTTCTCAAATCTACTGCCACATCAAATACAGCCCCCTTTATAACGCGTACAAGTTTTGCCTGTGGATAGTTCCTCTGAAAATGCAGGCCGCGCAGAACCCCCTTTGAACTCGACGATTGATTGTCCTGAACAAAAGTTATATTTATTCCCTCATCTTCCATATCACATTGGCTGTAGGTTTCCATAAAATATCCACGGTCATCCCCATGAACAAGAGGTGTGATAATACACAATCCTTCAATTCCTGCCAGATTCTTTTCAACTGTTATCTGTCCCATTTTCCCTACTCCTTATCGCTTTTCTTCGCTCAAATACCTGTTTTTTGACAGTTAGCATGATACTTTGTATACTGTTTATAACCATACACCCCCAGCACAATCAACAGGGCCACGCCCATTCCCCAGCGAAACCACCATTGTGCCGCCAATAATTCCGTAATAACCATGACAATCATTACTATCATTACAGGGACAAAATACATATTGGGCTTTAACAACTCTTTTCTAATACTTTTCACTGTAAAATAATGTAGCAAAAACAACATGAAATATGAACTCAATGTCGTAAATGTCGCCGCAATAGCACCATACTTTGGTATGAATAAAAAGTTTAATACAATATTTATCAACGCAACAATTGCTGAGTTTGCTGCCACTGATCTGGTGTTTTTCTCAAAATATTCCACATCAACAGAAATAGTTGCCAAGAACAAGAAAAATGTGGCGGCAATGATAGGACTAATCAGAAAAATCGCATCATAATAATCCTCAACCGTCATTATCTTTAATATTTCCGGAGAGATTAACATTATTTCTGCGCATAAAACAGCCACCAACAGTATATAATGTTCTACCATTTGATTTATCAGCTGATATTTCTTTTCATGCATCATTTTTGTAAGCCAAGGAACCCAAATATTTTCACAAGTGGTGACAATAACCTGCGGTAAACTGCCAAATTGATAAGCCAAACCATAAATACCTGCCTCGGAACTACTTCTCAAAGATAATATCATTGTCCTATCAGCCTGTGCCAAGATCACGGAAGAGATAGTGTGAAAAATAACTGGCAGAGAAAAATTCAGCGCATATTTCCAATACTTCATTGATACAAAACATTTTCCCCGGTAAAAATAAAACAGCAGATATGCCAGCGTTATGATAAACAGGATGAACACATTTGGTATAATTCGTCCCAGATACTTTTCATTTGGAAAATGTCTAATTAGAATTATGGATATAATAACAATCAATAAATTAGGAATGCTCTGCAGCAGTGTACGACTAACATATTTAACCTCCATTACATACTGCCATTGCACCGCTGTTATAATGCTCACTGCATATGAGTGAGCACAGCATAACAAAACAACAGTGGGTGTAAAGCCAAAATCAAAAAGATACGACCCTATATATAATATTCCTGTAATAACCAGGGCCGATATGGTACCCAAGCTTATTATTGAGGACATAAAAGAATCTTTGTCATTACTGTACTCAACAACCCCATTCCTTGCAGACTCCCCTAATGAAAGAGTAATCACAACCGACAGAACACTTACCCAGGATAAATATGTTGATGTAATTCCGTAATCCGCAGTTGAGAGAAGCCTTGTGAAAATAGGCACTGTGATAAATGCTATTGCTTTATCAAAAATATTTCCTATGAAATAGAAAACACTTGCTCTAATACTTTTACCTCTCAATGAAGTTCCATCCTATCACTTAAAATGTAATTCTCACAAAAAAACTCAGGCGTAGCATCTAAATACACACTTTTTATTTCACTGAATTCTATATCCGTATAACTATTACTGTGCAAGAATTGTTTTAAAGAACAAGATTCCTTTTCCGAAAACTTTCTCAGAACAAATAGATTAGGGTAGTTCTTTAAAAAATCAACATTCAAATCAAAATCACTTTGAGAGTAATATAATATCCGCTTTCCTGTTGATAAATAGTCAAAAGTTTTTCCTGCTACCTGGTTCCCATTTGGAGTGCCAATCATTAACAGCACACTTGCACCTGCTATCGCTGCAAACGCCTCTTTTTGTGATACAGTTCCATGGTTAAAAACCTTGTCCGGGTATTTTTCAGACAAAGATTGTATCTCAGAGCCACAGTCTCCTCTATGGTAAATATGCAGTTCAATCTCCTCATCATTCTTTACCAGAAAATCTATTAGTGCGCGTGGATCTCTTTCTCTTTTGTTTAAGGTCCCTGTATATACCAGGACAGTCTTCTCACCATGATGCTCTAAAGCATGATAATTTTCTTTAATTAATGGCAGCTGAGCACTTTGTATTTTTTCAGTTCCTTCTGCTCTTTTGACAGGAGGTATCATCAATACCTGTGAAATTCTGCACATATCACTCAGCAATGATTCCCTGTTCTTTTTTCTTCTATCCTGAAATATACCAGGCAGCCCTCTATCCTGCAGAGTTGTCCAAAAGTCTACCTGATACAAAATACTTTTTATATCAGGATTTAATTTCTTATATTCGTAATTGGCCGCCTGAAATTCAAATGGCGCCGCAATAGACAAAACAATGTCTATGGTTTTAGAAGCATTCATTTCCTTTAACACTTGAACTATCTCATCCACTGTCTTTTTATTAATTCCCATTGAACTACAGTTTCTTAAAACATTAGAAAAGACTTTCTTGGCAAAATAGAGAGATTTATTGTAAAGAGAATTATTGATCCGAAGTTTGTCAGCTAAAATTTTTTCATAATAAAACGACCAATTAAATATATACCTGACTTCTATGTTTTTAATCTCTCTAAAATTGCATTTATCATATTTATAGGCTACTATTCTGACATCATGTCCTTTATCAACCAATTCATCCGCAATCTTACCAGCGATATTCCCGCTCATTGTAGTATTTGGATAAAAAGAGTCAGCCAAAATAACTATCGATTGATTCTGCATTTTTTCTCCTCAGCAGCTTGCAGCATTATAAAGGTAAAATATAGCAACATGTTTTTCCCCATAAATAAGGTTGTACCTATACATAAAAAGGCATTAACGAAAAGAATTATCTTCGTATCAATACGAGTACAGCTTATAAAATATTTAATATATATGCATAAAATAATGGTTGTGCCTATCAGTCCTAAACACCACAAGTTAAATGCCCAGCTAGGGTAATAAAAATTACTCTCAACATTTCCATAACCATTTCCCAATACCAGGTCAAAAATCTCTTCGTTTAGAATCTCTCTATATACTCCTGTCCGTGCATCTGTCGCAGAATATGTATTAACATCCGAAGTGAACAATCTATTCAGGATACTATGTGCATATCCCGTCTGTAAAAAAAATATTCCTGATATAAGGAAAATAAATATGATAAATAACGCTCGGGATTCCATTGTTTTAGCATATGATCTTATCAATCTGTGAAATATCCACAATGCCCAAATTATGACAATTGTTATAATTCCCATTCCAGACGTCGAAGCCAATATCCCGGCTGTTATTATGACCGCATCAATTAAATTTTTTCGAGAGATGGCTCTGTTCTCAAATAGATAAATTATTAATGCTATTACCACGAATTCAAAATAATGTGATGGCTCATAAAACAATGATGTGGGGCGGTACATGAGAAAATTCTTCTGGGACAGCCTGTCCCCATATTCTTGAACCATCAAAAACTTATTTATGTATCCTGGAATTATCCAATTTAAACCATAGTAAAATACCGCCTGTAAAATAATATAATATGAAGAGAGCTTTGCCAAAAACAGATATACTTTCTTGTAATAATTATACTCAACAACATTCCCCGAGGTACTGACAATCAAAATAAAGATATAAATGATATTTTTTACCGCACGCGCAATCAATGCGCTCCGTGTTAATCCACCCGTGCCTCCTTCTATTACCGGGAAAAAAAGGCTGATCAAAATGTACATTACATAAAAGTACCAACATTTGAAGTCAGCTCTTACGATCAGCTTTCCATTGCACGCCATGTATGTGCCTAAACATAAAAGAACCAAAATTGTTCCAATATCGATACCAATGGATTGTATTCCATAAAGAGACAGCATTGGCAGTAGAGCAAGTGCCCAGGTATACGCTTTTCTACTCTTTGATATCCCCTTCATGTTCTATCCCTTCTCTGCTATAAACTGTCACTCCTGAATCCTTCCATACATTTCAAAAGTTTCTCCAATTTCCCTGTTTCAAAAAAACAGATAGAAATAAAATATTTATAAAGCGGAACTTTATAGAACCTATATTTCCGCCCCCATTTTCTTCTTAAATATCTTTCATTTCTGAAAATATAAAAATATCTTTCCTTACTTAAATTGGGCACATGTGCGGTAAGTCCAATGAACTTTTTTAATGATGTGCGTCCAAGTTCCTGTAAAATATACGTATCAGCCAATCGTATAATTTTACCGCCACTGTCGTATATTCTCAGACAAAAGTCTTGATCAACCTGGCTTATAAACAGCTTCTCATCAAACCCACTGACATTTACATAAGTCTCTCGCTTTATAGCACTGCCAGATGTTATTACCCAATATGGATATTCTTCTATCTCTGTCAACGCCTTTTCGTTTGTATAAACTCTCTTATCCTTTTCCCGGTAAATGTATTTTATATTAGGAGCAACAATAACATTTCCCTCTTCCTCAACAAGTCTTTTAACCAGGTTATATATCGTTTTTTTCTCACACACCGTATCCTGGTCAAAAGTGATCAAAATATCCGCCCCCTCTATTATCGCTTTATTACATCCTACATTTAACGCATGCGCTATTCCTGTATTTTTATATAATGGAACATATATTATTCTCTCATCCTGGATTAGGTAACTGTTCTCTACATTTGAATTGTCAACACATACGATATAATCAACACATTTCCCATATGTTGCTATATTTTCAATTACTTCATTACTTGGATTATACCAAACTACAACCGCAGCTATCTTTTTATTGGCCAGCATAATTCACCTCGATACAATCAATTGCAACAATTCCTCCCATCCACAGACATATGGCGAATCAATATGCACTGATGAATGTGCATGCATACACTCCTTTCCGTCCAAAAATCTTTTCATTCCATCTGCCAGGTCTCCTGCATGATATGGATCGAAAAATCTACTTTTAGAATAATCTCCTAATGTTTCATGTGCATATGGCAGATCTGACAAGAAAATTGGTTTATTCAGCATCTTATATTCACTGATAGGAAGCCCCCATGTCTCAAGCAAAGAGGAGAAAATCATACAGTCAGATTCTGTATATTTTTTAAATATTTCTTCTCGCGAAAGTATGCCAAGCCATTTAATCTGATTCAATTTCCCATATCGTTTATATAGATCTTCCGCATAAGAATTCTCTTTGCCATCAAGAGTAAACCACACTTCAAAATCATCTCTGTCCAGAAGTTTTACCGCCTCACATATCACCTCAAAATTCTTAAAGAAACGTGGATATGAGGCATAGATAAAGACTTTCTTTCCTGCCATTCTCCTGTCAGTATTCTCTCTAGCAGAATTCTCTCTAGCAAACTTCAAGCTGACTGCGGGATGGGCGACAATAATCTCCTTCACTGGGTACATCTCATTGAATTTTTTTCTCATCCAGTCTTGCTGCACAATTACTGCAGTATTCGCTTTAATATTGATGCGATATAAGTATTTATAAAGAAAAGAAAATGCAACATTTGTTGGACTGTACTTTATTTTTGAGAGATCCCTTTTCATAAAAGGGCTTGGATTATGACAATATGTATATAATTTTCTTGTCTTTACTCGTGGCGTTATATCATGTAATGAGATCCATATATCCACGTCAGTCCTAAGAGAAAATCTATAAAAATAAAAATATTCATACCACAATCTGTTTATATAACTTTCTCTGGACTTGGGCAGCTCAATAATCTTTATAAGCCTCCCATATTGTTTAAACAATTCCTTCTTATGAACAAATGCAATAATGTTAAATCTCTCGTTGATCTTCTTCCTCAATATTTCATATAGACAATCGTGGTAAATGGACAGAGCGCCGCCTTCAAATAGATTTATGCCACTTATCACCAATGTTCTCATATGTTTTCCCATTGTTGAACTTCCTCATTCCATTTTTTCAGAACATTGGCCGGTACGCCTCCTGCAATACAGCGGGCAGGTATACTCTTGGTTACAACTGCATTGGCACAAATAATTGTACCTTCTCCAATTTCAACATTCTTTTGAATTACTGCGCCCTCTCCAATCCACACATTATCTCCGATAGTAATCTGCCCCGTAGATAATCGCCGTTCATTAGGTGCCTCTGCCGGACTGCTTTGATTTTTTCCTCTGTATTTCCCATGAGTATTGTCAATAATCAGCACTCTAGAACCCATAAGCACATTATTTCCAATTGTTATACGATCAGCACACCTTATACTTGTATAATCACCCAAATTTACGCCATTGCCAAACATAAGTCTTTTTCCAGAATGCCTGCCATTGACTTCAATTCTACAATTTCTTCCTGCTGTTAAATTCGATCCGAAATCAATATATTTTTTTCCTCTGACAACAACTGGAAAACGAATCATTCTGGAACCAGGAAACAATATCTTAGATTTCACCACATAAAAAATATTCTGTGCCAATTCATATACGCCATAGTTAGATTTTCTCATTTTTTCACCATTAATATCTCATTCATATTTTTGATAAAAGTTTCTATTCCCAATGACTTCTCGAAAAAACATCTAACTCTTTTTCTCATGGTATCATCATAGTTTACAATATCCCTTGCTTGCTGCACTGTTCCATTTATGTTGATCCCAATTTTATTGCATTCAACAATGTCCCAGGTATCACCATGAATATTGTTGAGAATCGGAAGACCTGCTTCAAAATAATCCATACTTTTCATAGTCAAGCCAACCAAAACAGAATCTTTCATAAAGTTTAACCCATAATGGCAAGTATCAAATATTTTTTGTTTTTCTATTGGATCATAAACTTTTCCATGATATACCACTTTTGCTCCTGCTTCCTCACAACAAGAAACCAGTTCATCCCGCCTCTCACCATCACCAATAATATGAATTTCTACAGCCTTGTATTTTTTAATATCATAAATCAAATCTGTTATTGCGGAAATATCTATAATATTATTGATCGAACCCAAATAACACAGTGAGATCTCATTCTCAGGTAAATTTAAATGTGAAGAAAATTCTTTCACCTTTCTCGCCAGGTATACTGTATGAAGATTATTTTGTATCTCTCTGGGAAGCTCCTGCTGGTATAATTTGCACTCCGTCACAATCTCATCAGCTGCAGCCAGATATTTATCACGAAGGTTTTTCCAATACGTGAATGGAGGTAATGTCTTAAATTTCGCAATGGGTATTGTTTCGGGCCATAAGTCAATTAAGTCAAAAATCAATTTCACGTTTTTATGTTTCTTCTTGTACATCGCAGCTTCTTTTGTAAAGCTATTCGGCGGGATTAGAACCCATAGCAGGTCAAAATAATGTTTTTCAACTTCTGCAAAGATATCTTTTGCCAACTTTCTATGGGAGTTCAGTCTACCTAAAGATAAATTTTTAGTATACGGTATGGCATGAACATATCTAAATCCTTCTTTCTTATCCCTCCTCAGGCATTTCTCAAAATGTCCAAAGTCCGATGTATAAACGGTAACTTCAACACCAAGACTTTCAAGATATTGCTGCAGCAGCTCAACTCTATGTTCATATGTCTCAAAACCATTCACAATACATGCTCTGCTTAAAGTTTTTTGCGAAGAGAAAGTTTTCTCCGTCTTATTAACACTGTCTTTCAGAGACACAATCTGATAATCCAAACCTTTGTATACAGACACTGAGGATGTATAGCAGTTATTTCCAAATGCTTTGTTCGCCAATTCCCCTATCTTTCCCGGTACTTTACATCCCAGCAAAACTGCTGGCTGCATACTCCTCATAATCTTGATTTTCCTGCCTGCGTTTTCTGCAATCATGTCCACCAGTTCAGAAGTCCTTGTCCATTCTTTATTCTGTGGAATCAAGACAATTGCAGGCGACTTGTAATCTTTTACCAGCATTACCTGGCATAAAAATTCACACAAATTATCAATATAAAGCATAGAACGCTCATTCTCCACATCCGGAAACACTGGAAGCTTCTTTGCCAATTGGGACAGGGTGGGATAATTTCCTTTGCTGTTTCTGCCATAGATCATTGGTGGTCTGAGGACAATGACTTTAAAATTCTCATCTGCCAACGCTCTTACGGCAACATCCGCCTGAAGTTTGCTGTCGCCATAGAAGTTTGCCGGACGCGGAACAGTATTACTGTCAATGTATCTTTTTCTACTATAAGGCGCAGAATCCCCATAAATTATCATAGAGGACATAAATATAAATCTTTTTACACCGTCTGCCTTGGCTTTTTCACAAACTTCAACAGCAAGATCCGTGTTTACCGCATAATATTTCCGCTTCGTAGACTCATCTACTTTGCCTGTATCTGTGTGTGCAATACCAGCCACATGGTAGATAGTATCATATGAAGAGAAATCTTTTTTTCTCCACACCCCATCCATCATGTCCAAGACATCAATATCCAGTGTTGGATAGTGCTCTGCAGCATATGTATAAAACGATTCCCCTACATATGATCCAGCACCTGTTATAAGTATTTTTCTCCTGTTTTCGGAATCTATCTCTACCACTTCACCAAAGCCGATATGTCCAATCAATTCCTCATTTGATTTATTTTCAGCGTAGTGACGTCCTGCTTTAGCCATCTGTCCAGTACCACCTTCAACAACCGAAGGATCTCCTCCAAACACGCCTACGGAACCAAAGAAACATTTGACATCCATCAAAGCTCCCATATGCTGAACATATTCTCCATCCATCCTGGCTTTATCAGTAATTTTCAACTCATCTCTGCCATTAATCTGAGCCAGACCTGTAAGCCCTGGTTTGACATCATTTGCACCATATTTGTCCCGTTCCGCAATAAGCACATCCTGATTCCACAGACCTGGCCTGGGACCGATCACAGACATATTTCCTATAAAGATATCCCAAATCTGAGGCAGTTCATCCAGGCTGTGCGCGCGAAGAAATTTGCCGACCCTTGTAATATATTGATCAGGATCCTCAAGCATATGGGTTGGGACATTGTGTGGTGTAGACACTTTCATTGTCCTGAATTTATGTAACTTGAAATATTTTTTGTTCTGCCCTACTCTTTTCTGTGTGAACAAAACCGGACCCGGATCATCGATCTTTATAGCAAGTGCGATAATTCCAAACAATGGGCTTAAGATGACTAATCCGCCGAATGAAACTGCTATATCCAGTCCTCTCTTCACGTATCTCTCGTAAAATCCTGGAATATGCTCTGACTCCCCTACAGCCTCCAAATGTCCTTTTTCCCCATCCGCATTTTCAGGCTCCCACCGATTTTCCACGAAAAGAACCTTCTTTCCTTCCAGGGGATTTTTCTGCGACGGTTCGTTTTCATACTGGCTGTCCGCCTTCTTCTTGCCTGCGATAATTAAGGAAACTGCAAAAGCAAGTCCTGCAGCCATGGCCGATACACCTAACACTTTTCTCAAATTAAGCTTGCTCACAAAGATAACCCTTCTCGCCTTATACCAGTATAACCCCCACCAATTAACCACACATTTCACTTGTCTAAATTTCCATCTGCGTCGTTGTCGTTAGTCGTCGCAGCCCGCTGGGACTCCTTCCTCCGCCTTGCAGACTGAAAACTTTTCCTTCGCAAAACATAGTGATAATTGTTGTGGGTTATACTAACTTTTCAATGCCACAATTCTGCTCCTCTATCTCAATTCCAAGATAAAAGATATGTTCCTCCCCCATGAATCTTGTTTTTACTTCTGCAACTCTTTTGTGAAGATCCACGTTTTTTATCATGTGACTGACTCTCGTCAACGGCCCGGTCTGATACATGATTTCACCATTGCCAGAGACGCTCACCTTTGATATTCCGATCATGCCATCTTCATCCATAATACATTCCATAAAGTCCGCCTCTTCTCTCCCCAAAGCAGCCACAAACTCATCACTGCCGGAAAGCAGGCCATAGCCAGGCACCTTCTTCAATTCCTGATACACCCTGCCTGGCTGATCCGTATCCAGAAATACATATCCCGGCAGAAAGTTCTCTTGTATGGTTCTCCACTGCCCGCCGTACTTTTTTCTGCGGATCCTCCTTAGGTGGAAGCAGCGTACACTCAGTCCCTTGGAAAACAGCCCCGTCACCAGAGCCTTCGCCCTTGCCTCACTGCCTCCTCTCACATGCACCGCACACCACATAAGGCACCTCCCCCGTCTTTCACTTATTCTCCTTCATTAATCAGAACGTGAAAAATTGTATACTTTTTTGCACAAGAGCTATTGCAAAAGAAATTCGGGTATGGTATCATAAAATCTGATTTAAGAGATTGATTTTTGTCGTTATTGCATAAAGAATGAACTGATTTATGTTTTTACATGTTCCTTTCTTTATTTTAACAAACACAACAGGGTGTGCAAAAAAGTATACTTTTTTGCACACCCTGTTTAAGATTATCCTCTTTACTCTTTTACAATTCTTGTCACCACCTCCCCAAAATTACAGGCATCCAAAAACGGACCCTTTTTTGGAAATCAATTGAAATTCCCCCATGGGCAGGATACAATATAACCATACCACCAAAAACCAATGGGCAGGATATGGCACCAAGAAGACATAACCACCATAATATTGAAAGGAGAAAATTCTTATGAAAAAACTATCTACCAGACTGGCAGCCCTCTGCCTGAGTGCCCTGTTTCTATTCTTTGGGCCGGCTTCCCAGAGCAGCGCTGCCGGGGCACAGTCCCCCGGGCAGGTGGACATCCTCTTCCTCCACGACACCCATTCCCACCTGAACAGCTTCCTCACAGTGGAAGAGGGGCAGGACGTGACCCTGGGAGGGTTTGCCCGCCTCAAGACTCTCATTGACCGGACAAAAGAGCACAACCCTGACACCCTGGTTCTGGATGCAGGCGACTTCTCCATGGGCACCCTGATCCAGACCATATTCCACACAGACGCCCCGGAACTGCGGATGCTGGGCGCCCTGGGATGCGATGTGTCCACCCTGGGAAACCATGAATTCGACTACCGCTCCAGCGGACTTGCAGGCGCTCTGGATGCGGCTGTCAACAGCAAGGATCCTCTGCCGGCCCTGGTGCTGTGCAATATTGACTGGGAGACCATGGAGGCGGATGGCCTCACCCCCGACCAGCAGCTCTTAAAAGACGCCTTTGCCCGCTATGGCATGAAAGATTATGTGGTAATTGACAAAGGAGGCCTGAAAATTGCCGTCTTTGGCGTCTTTGGAGAAGATTCCCTGGCCTGCGCCCCCACCTGTGTGCTGAAATTCCAGGATATCACCCAGGCTGCCCAGGCCACGGTAAAGGAGATTCAGGAAAAAGAAAACGTTGACATGATCCTCTGCGTCTCCCACAGCGGCACCGACCCGGACAGCAGCAAATCCGAGGACGAGCTTCTGGCAAAAGCCGTGCCGGAGATTGACCTCATTGTCAGCGGCCACTCCCACACATCCCTCTCCCAGCCCATACAATACGACAACACCTACATTGTCTCCTGCGGCTCCTACGGCCGGAACCTGGGCGCCCTCACCATGTCCCGGAGGGATGACGGACGCTGGGACATGGACGCCTATGAACTGATCCCCGTGACAGAAGACCTGCCGCCCCACGAGGCCACCCAGGAGAAGATTGACAGCCTGATGGAGAAGGTGGATTCCGGCTATCTGGCCCCCTTCGGCTACACCAGAAGCCAGATCCTGGCCCTGAATTCCGTGTCCTTCTCCACTTCCGATCAACTGTACACCACCCACACAGAGCACAACCTGGGCAGCCTTCTGGCAGATGCCTTTGCCTATGGGGTGGAGCAGACCCAGGGCCCCGGGGAACCCCCTGTGGATGTGGCCATTGTTCCCTCCGGCTGCGTCAGGGATACCTTTGCCACAGGCCCCATCACCGTGGAGGACGTATTCAACGCCTACTCCCTGGGCATCGGCCCCGACGGCGTCCCGGGCTACCCGCTGATTGAGATGTATCTCACCGGGGAAGAATTAAAGACCGGCGCAGAGATTGACGCCTCCATCTCCGATTTCATGCCTTCGGCCAGACTGTACCTGAGCGGCTTCCATTTCTCCTACAATCCCCACCGGCTGCTGCTGAACAAAGTCACAGACTGCTATATGACGGACGAAAACGGCAGCCGCACAGAGATCGAAGACGACCGCCTGTATCGTGTAGTCTGCGACCTCTACAGCGGGCAGATGCTGGGGGCAGTGACGGATATCTCCTATGGTCTCCTGTCCGTGGTGCCTAAATTTGCCGACGGCACCCCCATAGAAAATATTGAGGATGCCGTCATCACCGTGAATGGAAAGGAGATCAAGGCATGGGCCGCCGTTGCCGCCTATCTGGATTCTTTTGAAGATACCAATGGGGACGGTGTCTCCGATGTGCCAATGCTCTACGCCTCCTCCCAGGGACGCAAAGTGGTGGAAGACACGAAAGCACTGGGGGAGCTTCTGAAAAATCCAAACAAATATGCCTTTATGATCCTGGGTGCAGTCCTTCTGCTCCTTGTCCTGGCGGTACTCCTGGTAAAAGCCGCCGTAAAACTGTTCCAGAGAGCCGGACAAAAAAGGAACTGACTGTTAAGCGCTATAGTTCCCTCCTCAGAGACGCGCTCTGAGCCTGCTTTGACATAGGCGCTTTATAGACCAGCAGGGAGAGAAGATATTCCAGGATTCCCCCTGCGGCAATGATTCCCAGTCCCAGGGCGGCGGCCGCCAGAAATGGAGCCGCCACCCCCTCCAGGGCTGAAAAGTTCACAAATCTGCTCCCCAGATAACCGGACCACAGGTTCGTATTTACCGCCAAAAAGAATATGGTTGCAACCAAAAAATACTTATATGTCACAGCCAAATACATCATGACACAGGCCATCCACAGGGCGTACTGGATAATCTCCTCACATACAGCCTGGATTTCCGCCGGCTCCCCCATGACCCGGATTCCACAGATCAGAAGCGAAAGCAGGAACACAGCCGTCATACAAAAGGTACAGAACAGGGCCGGAACCGAGGTCTGCATTTTCTTCTTCAAGGGCGAAGCCTGCAGCATGTTGGATACTCCAAGAGAGGCCAGAAGCTGCATGGGAAATATGGCTTCTATCACCAGGATAAAGCCGCTGAAGATCCCCAGCTTAAAGTGCGGCCCTGCCACCGCCATGACCACTCCCGGCACCGTCAGCAGGGCCATGCAGACCATTGTCCGTTTCCACCCATAGGAATAGCGCAGGCTCTTCATTCCCAGTCTCAGATTATTTACCATAGTAGCCTCCTTCTACTTTTCTCACTGCAATCTTCACTGCCAGGATACCTGCCAGAATTCCTGCCGCAGCAAAGAACAGTGCATATCCCCAAAGATACTGCCGAAGCCCCGGCAGGCCAAAACTGCACACTGTCAAAACCGCCGCCACCTCTCCTGTCACCATATTGATCCACAGTATATCCCAAAAACGGGACAGAAAGATTCCCATCGTGGTGAAAAAATGTAACGCCAGAAGGGAGAACAGAACCATCCCCGCCCCGCTTCCAGACGCTCCCCTCAGACCCCAGCATGCCGCCAGGACCACCGCGGCGGTGAGAAATCTTCTCACCAGATCCAGAACCAGAGCCCTGCGCAGAATTCCCATTCCACGTCCCGATGTCATCAGATACTCCAGTTTCACCTCTCCTGCCTGGATTCCTCCGAACAGCCACCTGTCTGCCATCACCTCCGCCGTCGGCAGAAGCGCTGCCGCAGCCACGGCTCCCAGCTCTTTCAGGTACAGGCACGCCCCCGCTGTCAGCCCCACAGGAAACAGAAAAAATACAATAACCCGGTATGCCAGGGACGTAAAAACCAGGTAACACTCCATACTTTTTTTCATGCTTTTCAGCCCCCCATTTGCAGAAAACTTCATGACTCCGCCACCTTCAGGCTTGTGTTGGCCTTCATGACCGCCACGCTGATCTGGGACAGGGTGGGAGTCTCCAGAACAATATCCATTCCCCCCAGTTTTTCCAGATTTTCTGCAAGACAGATACCCTCAAAGCCATAGCGGTTGGAGGAGATGGAAAACAGAATGTCCCTTGCCTTCTGCAAATCCTCCGCCTCGCCCTTTACCAGAATGTATTTCTCCTTCAGATCCTCCACAAATCCTTCCTCTACCACCGTGCCCCGCTCCATAATGACAGCGTAGTCCGTCACACTCTCCATATCGGCAATATTGTGGGTGGAAAAGAAGATGGAACGCTCCCCATTTCCCTGCTCCAGATACTCCCGCATCAGGTCGCAGAGTCTTTCCCGCATCAGGGGATCCAGGGGTGAGGCAGGCTCATCCATAACCAGAAGTTCCGTGTCCCTGGCCAGTACCGCCGCAAACATCAGCTTCATCCGGTTCCCGTCGGAAAGACTTTTCACATCCTTGGTCAGACTGCCGTCGATGCCCAGTTCCCGGCAGAGGGCCTGGTATCTGTCTCTGTGAAAACCGGTGAACAAAAGCTCACTGATCTCTTCCACCTGCTTTATGGTCCAGTGCGGCAGAAAATAGCTTCCCGGCCCGGTGTAGCCCAGCCTCTCCTGTACATTTCCGTTGATCTTCTTCTCCTTCCCGTCAAAGTAACTTACCTCCCCGTGAAAATCCAGACGGATACCTGTGAGGATTTTCAGAAGCGTGGTCTTTCCCGCCCCGTTTTCCCCGATCAGCGCTGTGGAAAATCCTTTGGGAATCCCAAGCCTGGGAATGTCCAGCTGAAATCCCTTATACTTTTTCCGCAGATTCTCTGCCAAAATCACATTTTTATACTCTGATGCCAACATATTCCTTGCCCTCCCGTTTCCTTCTTATGTATGGCTTACACATTCCTGTGCCAGTGTCTCCACTCTCTGGATTCCCTCAATGTCCCTCATGTTCCGGCCTCCATGTCCAGCAGGGTCTGCAGTGTCTCCGTAAGCTCCCTGTCCGTCATGCCGGCAGTCCTGGCAGCTTTAATGGCCTCGATCAGTGATTCCTCTACCCGGCGCAGGTGCTGCTCTCTCAGCATCTCACTGTCCTGGGCGTTGACATAGAACCCTTTTCCCGGGGCTGCTGTTACAAGCCCTTCCGCCTCCAGCAGCTCATAGGCCTTCATAGTGGTGATCACGCTGATCTTCAGCTCCTTTGCCAGTCCCCGGATGGAAGGAAGGTACTCCCCCTCCTTCAGTTTCCCCCCCAGAATATCCGTTTTCAACTGCTCTGCAATCTGCTGGTAGATGGGTACCCCGGAATTTTGTAATAATTTCAATGAAGCACCTCTCTTTCATCTGTTTATATGTTATATATACAGCATAATCAGTTAGATGTCAATAGTATTTTTCAGATATATGCCCAGGTGAATTGACTGCCAGATTCTTGGCAGGCAAAAAGGCGCGTGGTCAAGGGCTCTTCCACACGCCTTTCTTCTTGTCCTTTTTTACTTTTGTCTTCCCGTTTTCATCTCCAAGCTCGCTATTTTAAAGCAGTGCCATTCATTGCATTATATCGTTCTTCGTTTTTTTGAATGTATTCAGCCTTTGCCGCTCTGTACATTGTGCAGTTATGGAAAATAAGAAATTCCTCATCATTTATTGATATTTTCGTTCCATCAATGATGTTTTTGTATAAGTCATATGCTTTCTTTGTATCTCCTGTCATCTTTTCAATCAAGCTGCTGCCGTTTTCCGAATGGTAAGCATCGTATGCCATTTTGTATTCTTCGTGCTCCTCGGCTGCGGTTTTTGCCGTCCCGTCAGCAATCATAGCTTTTTTCTTTTCTATCAATGCATCAATCTTTTCCTTTGCGTAAGCCTCTGCGACCTTCTCCATATCCTCATCTTTATGAGAAACCGCCGGGTCCGCCAACTGTTTCAGGCGGGACTCCACTTTGGCCAGACCTGCAATCGTATTGTACGGATCAACCATTGCATCCCAGCTAACGGGCAGTTTTTCATTCATAGCGTATAGAGCTTTTCTGAAATCACCTAAATCAGAACTGATATGTATCAATTCCATATCAGTGTCTGATTCCATTTTTTCAGCGAAAAACTGCTGTCCTGCAACAGAAATTGATACGGTATCCCTCTTTGTGCCAGACTTCCCTTCGCTCCCAATCCTGCCGCCAGCATAAGACTCTGACGATTTTCCGCCTGCTGTTGCCGTATATGATGCCTGATTCATATAGTGATTTATTTTAACATTCATAAAAACATACTCCTTTTTTACTTAATCCAATTGATTATAACCCTCTTTTGGCATTCCTGAACTGGTGGATTCTGTGCATTGACTATAAACGCTAACATACTTCCTGAATGTTTGAGGGGATACACTTAGGCGGCTCCTTCTTGCAATACATAATATTATCGACTCCTTCGTTTTGGATTGCATACCACCCGGGCTCAAGCGACAGCTCAAAAACCTTTTCCATATCTAATTCCGGATAGGAAAGACATTGAATCAACTCGCTCGCTGTAACCGCCAACAATTTTCCCTCAGGAAGATGCAGCCACTTGCATGGGGCTGTAATTTCGGCGCTTTTTGTAAGCTCACATTCCTTGTCAACACAATCTAAAAGCCAGACGATCATTTTTCCCTGTCCGCAAAATTCCCGGATTTGTTCTGTTTCCCGCTGCCTTACCACGTCCCAGTCCTCATTGGAAAAATCACAAACCAATTCGGATTTCCCTGATGAATCAAGTAAAATATCCATCGCATATAACAGATCGGCGTCATTTAATTCTGACAGATAGCTTTCATCTATAAAAACCAATCCGTCCAGCATGTCACAGCTCAATGTATATTTCATGTACTATTCCTCCTTGTTTCAACCAAAACTGGTTAAATATTTACTCAACACTATTTCAAATCAAATGGGTTTCTGACCTCGATCAGAAAGAACTTTCTCTTCATTCTGCTGGAAAATTTTGATTACCTCCACTTCTTTCTTTCAGTATTTACCCCTATAAATGCTTTATTTCATATATCGGAAAAATAAGATTATTTATAACTCCAACAACGTGAATATCCGATATAAGTTCCATTAGAAATCAAAAAGGCATGTGGACAACAACTGTTCCACACGCCTCTCTTTTATGCCGCCCCTCTAAAAAGGCAGAGCTTTCAATAAGGTGCTCTATTCGTCCTGCCGCCTTCGCTAAACCAGAGGATATGTATGACTGTTAAAGAAATATAGCTGCGTATTTTCTTTACGAAATCGCATTGGTTCTTCTATTTAGTTGACACTGTGCTTCGTTCCAACCAAATGATCATGCCGGCTGCCACTTTGCTTTGTACCGCAATATTTGCATGTATAACTGCAATATTTGTATTCATAAGTTATAACGCAGTCTCTAAAGAGCGGCTTGCCTTGGGAATCATACCCATATAAATGTCCATGGTGCCCTCCATCCTGTTCGTATCCAGAGCCCTCCTCCGAATCGAGTATCAAGAACCTTATTTGTGACACGAACTTTCCGCATCCCGTAACGGTTTCAAATATACAGCCTTTAACAGTTCTCTGGCCTTCCCCTCCATTATAATGCCATCATCCTTTTGTCCAATACGCAACTCTGTAAAAATTCTATGATTCTCTCTCCACGCTCGGTAATAAAGTTTGGTGTTAGTGTGAAAATGGGTTGATACAGTGTTTGAGTCCGTTTTATAGGACTTA
>OFFY01000189.1_pt1 | contig 64471 bp, 44 predicted proteins | sample 1521481 | NCBI WGS metagenome assembly OFFY01 (sample SAMEA3504117, study PRJEB24116) | mouse gut metagenome | biome: mouse gut; feature: mouse-associated habitat; material: faeces | place: Denmark | collected 2011
ACCGTCACTGTGAGGGGGGTGCTTTTCGGGGGGATTGAATTGTAAATCATTGGGACAGCATAACTATTTTCTGAGATCATAAATTTTCTCCCGGGGTATTTTCAAGGCTTAAAATCGTATCTTTATGCTACCATATCGCTGCCTCAAAATCAAGCGGAATGCAGAGGCAGCAGTCTGCGGTTTTGGTTGCCAGTGCGAAAAATTTTTTGTTTTCCTCCATGTATAGAATGTGTCAGACACAACATAATAAGGAAGTGTTACGAAATAAATTTGCAGGATTCCGCACAGAAAGGCGCTTGTATACTGGTGTTTTGTTTCTGAACATGCTAATTTATTTCTTCACAATTGCGGGAAGCAGATCGGTTAAAAAAGAAAGGAGAAAATCTGCCGGGTAAGAACAGCAGACAGGAAAAAGATATGGCAAATACAGATACGGTAAAATTGCTGCAGGAATGTGACGCAGGGACGAAGATGGCTGTGACTTCCATCGATGAAGTGCTGGATAAGGTGCGTGATTCGGAGATGAAAGAATTGTTGGAGAAGAGCAGGCGTCATCATGAGAAACTGGGAGATGAAATCCATTCTGTGCTGAACAGTCATGGGAGAGAGGAAAAGGATCCCAATCCTGTGGCCAAGGGCATGTCCTGGATGAAGACCAATATGAAGCTGACCATGGATGACAGTGACGCGGCGGTGGCGAACCTGATCACGGACGGCTGCAATATGGGCGTGAAATCTCTCAACAAATATCTCAATCAGTACAAAATGGCGGACGACAAATCCAGAGATCTGGGCACGAAGCTGATTTCCATTGAGGAGAAGCTCTGCAAGGATCTGACGAAATATCTGTAATAAACCAGACGGGCAGGGGAGTGCCTTTTTGTACGATTTGCCGCGCAGCCCGCATGCCGCATCAGCGGTAAAATTTCCCGAAGAAGTGGTAAAATTTCCATTGCGGGGCTGCGTGGTATTTTCTATGGCTGATAGATACACAGCGCATTGTCGATGTTCAGCGTATCCAGCTCTTCCCTTACGCCGGAGCGCTTCCGGTAGATCTGTATGGTTCCGATCCCGCCGGAGCCGGCGAGAAGCGGCGTATTTGAGACCCTGCCGTCGGACCCCTCATACCGAAGCTTCAGCATCTCGGCCTTGGTGCAGCTGCCGGAGATCTTCACCACGGCAGATTTGTTTTGGGCCAGTATATGCCAGATAAAGCGCCGTCCGGTTTCTTTTGTCTCCCACCGGCAGCGGGAGAATTCGAAATCTTCCCCCATGTAGGTCATCTGCAGCATCAGCCGGGGCTTCAGCGGAATTCCCAGAAAGCGGGGGCAGAAACTGTTTACAGCCAAAACGGAATGGCGCAGCTCCCGGGCAGTGCGCCGGCTGGTCAGTTTCCCGCAGGCGAATTGAAACCAGGGTCTGTTGAAGCAGCGTCCCCAGTGTTTATCCGCATAGCCGAAGCTTGTCTCAGGAAGCACCTCATATGTCACATCATTCAATGTGACGCTGCCCCGGAAGAAGCTGCGGATTCCCTCTCCATGCCAGTAGCTGTCCAGCGCATTCAGAGCCTGCAGAAAACGGCTGCTCCACTTTCCCGTATGGAAGGAGACAGCTTTGCGTATATCCAGATTCCATTCCATATATCCGCTGTCGGTCATATAAGAACGGCGCCTGGCTTCCTCCCGGGATACCTCCACAAAACCGGTGAGCCTGTCCTCGCTGTAGAAGCAGCATCCCGCCTGGCAGTGTTTCTCCGGATTGCCGGTAAGCTGCATGATCAGGGGATTGCCGGTAGCCTGCAGTGCACAGATGGGATAGAAGGCGTGCAGCTGTACGCCGCCTTCTCCGTTTTTGTCGGGAAAGGCGCCGGCTTTTACCATCACATAGGAGGGGCGCAGCCCTTTCTTTTGTGAATAGGGGTGCTGTCCCAGAATGGGTTTATTTTGGCCTAATCTGGGATTGATAATGAAAAATTCAACAAAAAAGGTACGGGTTTCTCCCGTTTCCGGCTGCATACCGGAGAAGGAATGCCACCAGCGCATATATCCTTTTTTCCCCAGAGAGCCGTGAAGCATGTGGGAATTTATGGCCAGATCGGATTGATTCATTTGTTTTTCCCGTTTTCCTGCGTATATTTCACATCACAAATCAACATTTAGTATCAAGTAATGACATTATAATACTATATATGGGAAATGACAAGAGAGACAGCAATTTTTTTCAATTTCTACAAAATATGATTTTGAAAATTATTCAAAATGACAATTTACAAAAGAAGGGATATAGTGTATGATTCCTGAATGGATGGAGTCAAAAGGAATGTTTTGGCTTGCATCTGAAATATCGGATAGTTTTCCGAAGAAAGGTGAAAGGGTGGTTTCTATGCAGCAGGTATTTGTGAAATTTAGTGATGCAGATCAGGTAAGGAATTTTGTAAATGCAGTGAGCACAGTGGAAGCGAATTTCGAACTTGGCTCAGGCAGACGTGTAGTGGATCCAAAGTCAATTTTGGGTGTATTTGCGCTTGACCTGGCAAGGCCGCAGAAGTTGGTATGCGATTCCGATGACTCGGCTATGCTGGACAAGATAGGCCCTTACCTGCTCCGGGAGAGTGTATGCTGAGAGCGGCATTTTGACCGGAAACTTCGAAGGTCTCCTGCCGGAAGACGGGAGACCGCGGAAAAGAAGAAAATGCTGCGGGTCGTTACAGGCGCTGCAGAGTCGGGAGTGTTGTTGATTGAAAAAGGGTATGTTGATAGCCTGCGCCGCGGTTTTTCTCCTCATCGCAGGGTCTTTGGGGGGGATAAAGCTTTGGCGGATACAGCAGCGGAATCAGCCGGGGATTCTGCTGGCATTTGACGATTATTCCCCGGAGAGCTGGGAAGAGAATTTCGATCTGTTTGACAAGTATGATGCAAGGGTGACTTTCTTTATCAATGCAGGCGAGCCTACGGAATTTTGCTATGCGGCACAGGAGCGGGGACATGAGATCGGTTTCCATACTATAACGCACAGAAATCTGTTGGAATGCACAGAGGATGAGATGTATCAGGAGGCCATTGTCCCCATTGAGACATTTCGGGAGGAGGGATTTGAACTCACGTCCTTTGCTTATCCTTACGGGAATTACAATGACCAGCTGAACGAGAAGCTGTTGGAACATTATAATATCGTCAGAGGGGCATGGCAGTGCGAACTGAACCTAAAGCATAATCTAAGGCATGGATTTGTGGAAGCCATGGGCCTGGATAACGGTCTGTTTGAGTCACAGGAAGCGTATGAGAAAAGTATACGGGATATTTTGACCGGTCTGAAGAAGGAGAAGGGAATGGTGATCTGTATGTATTCCCACGCGATCGGAGACGGCAGCTGGTGTATCAGCGGGGAGCGGCTGGAGTATTTGCTGCAGACGGCGGAAGAGCTGGGGCTGAAATTTTACAGATTTCAGGATCTGCAGGACGAGTAAAGCGGATGGATGGGAGTGCGGTTTTATACATTTTAGGCAAGTCCGTTGCCAGACAGACATGGAATCAGCAAGGTGCCCGGATGTAAGGTATTGCAGTGCAGAGAGTTTAGAGACAAGGCGGTACAGCTTAGAAAGCTGTGTCGCCTTTAGTAATTTTTTATCCGATTCCGTATCTTCTGCACAGGGCATATTTGGAAAAGCTGATTCTCTCCAAATCCTGGCCGCCGGCGAACAGTTCCAGGATGGCCCCCGGAAGCATGCGGCATATTTTACCTCCAGCATGTGGACATCCTGGGGCAGTATGCAGCGGAATATCCGTCCGCGACCCACATGGGGCGGAAACGGCCGAATGGCCATCATGCCATGTGCGTTGTTGTGCACATGCTATCAATGGTTTTACAGAAACACCGATTATAATCAGGATATCATTATTCTTTCACCAGTGTCAAGTAAACCGGAAACTTATTTGCCTTTATTTTGCCGGGACAGGTGAAATTTTCTTCCAAATATGGTAGAATACGATTGCATTCGTTATTTTGAGAGACGATCGGCTGCAGAAAATATAAATTTGACCCAAAAGGAAGGAAAATCATTATGAAATCACAGAATGAATTGAGGACATCACTGCGTTCTATAGACCACAAGAGCTATCCGGCGTATAAATCGCTGGCGGGAGAGTGGAAATTTGACCGTTATACACTGGTGATCGATCATGTGCAGGGAGACCCCTTCGCGTCGCCCTCCAGTCTCCATGTGGAAATTCCCCATGCGCTGGCCGGATTTCCGGAGGCTTACTACAGCAGAGACTGCTCCCGCATTGCGCTGCAGGATTTCCTGGTGCGTCAGGTGGGAAAGCAGTTTGAGCAGTATAATTTTAAGGCCAAGGGTTCGGGAAAAAGCGGTCTGCTGTCCATCAGCCGCTGCGGGCAGGCGGTTTTGGAGCGCAGCGCCTGCCAGATTACGGATAAGGGCGTGACCGTGCGGTTCCATGTAGGATTTCCGGCATTCGGACGGACCATCAACGCAGGGGAACTGGACAAGATCCTCTTTGATTTCCTGCCCCGGTGCGTGGAGAGCAGTCTGTTTTATGCCAGACTGGATGCAAAGAAGGTGGAGAGGGTGGTTCATCTGGCGGAGGATCAGGAGGCTCTCCGGCATATCCTAAAGGAGGAAAAACTGGTGTCTTTCGTGGCCAACGGTTCCGTACTGCCCCGGAAAAGCGGCGTGTCGGATCTGCCCATGGCGGACAGCGTCCCCTTTACTTCCCCGGCTTCCATGGAGAGAACTTTTGAACTGCCCCACAGGGGAAAAATCAGCGGCATGGCCATTCCGGAGGGAATCACCCTCATCGTGGGCGGCGGTTATCATGGGAAATCCACGCTGCTTGAGGCTGTCCAGATGGGCGTGTACGATCATATAGAAGGAGACGGACGGGAATTCGTTATCACTGAGGAGACGGCGCTGAAGCTGCGGGCGGAGGACGGCAGGTCCATCCGGAATGTGGATATTTCCCTGTTTATCAATGATCTGCCCAATAAAAAAGACACGAAGAAATTTACCACCGAGGATGCCAGCGGTTCCACCTCCCAGGCGGCTGCCGTGGTGGAAGGCATTGAGGCGGGAACCAGGCTGTTTTTGATCGACGAGGATACATCTGCCACCAATTTCATGGTTCGGGATGAGTTCATGCAGCAGGTGATCGTGCGGGACAAGGAGCCCATTACGCCGTTTCTGGAGCGGGCGGGGGATCTGTACGGGAAAGCGGGTATTTCCACCATCCTGGTTGCGGGAAGCTCGGGGGCTTTCTTCTATATTGCGGATCATATCCTGATGATGGACTGCTACCGGCCGGTGGACATTACGGAGCGTGTGAAGGGGCTCTGCGGCGGGCATACGGCTCCCAGGGTGCAGGCTCCGGGATTCGTGGTGCCGGCTTTTGACCGGGTGCTGCCTGCCTTCCGGAAAGCCCAGAAGGGCAGAGGGCGCGGATGGGACGGCAGGGAACTGGAAACCAGGAATATCGGGTTTGCCGGGGGAGATGACGGCGGCGATGTGCAGGGCGGCGGAAATGGCCGGGGAGGCAGAGGCCGCGGTGGAGACGGCAGGGGATATACCATTGGCGAGAGCATGGGGTATGACGGCGAAGAGGAGAATGGCGCAGGATACGGAAAGGGATATGGAAGCAGGGACGGAAGAGGCCGGGGTGGAGACGGAAGAGGCGAGGACAGAGGCCACGGCGGCCGCGGACGTGGCGGAGATCGGGGTGGGCAGGATGGCCGTCACGATCATATGAAGACCAAGTCCTTCGGCCTGGAATCTTTTACCATGGACAGGGAGGAAGTCAATGTGCGCTATCTGGAGCAGCTTCTGGATCCGGAGCAGGTCAGTGCCCTGGCCCATCTGCTGCGCTATGGCCTGGAGCAGGTGATGGACGGCAGGAAGACGGTGCGCCAGACCGTGGAGACCATCTGGAATGCGTGGGAGAAGCAGGGGTGGAAGCCTTTCACCAGTTCTTTTGTGCCCTGCGGCCTGGCGAAGCCCAGGATCCAGGAGCTGTATGCCTGCCTGAACCGGTTCCGGGGGTAGGAAAACGCTGTCAAATTATTTCTGTTAGGATGCAGGTTGTCTAAAGCGTTAAAAGGGCTTGTACAGGTGTATTTTCAGAGAGGAGATTGTGCACTCATTTAACGCCACAGGAACCTGCAGGCCGGACAGGCATTCTATGGTTGAGGCGTTGAAGCAATGTTTAGGGGACAGGTATCGTGGAAGGGAAATGGAATAGGTTAAAGTATTTTTAGAAAATGGGATGTGAGGAGGAGCAGACAGTGGCAAAAAGAAAACAGACAGGGAGTAACACCGGCGGGAAGGCGGGGAATCGGAAAAGGAAGGATGCGGCAGTAGTCATTCCAAAAGTAGAATCGGAAACCGGAGGTATGATAGCGTCGGAGGGGCAGGCAGTGGAGAAGCAGACAGCGGAAAAGCAGGTAGCTGAGAAGCAGACAGTGAAAAAGCAGATTGCCGATGCAGAGACTGCGGACAACAGAGTGACGGGTGCACAGGCGGACGACAGCGCCTACCAGGAGCGGCTTAAGCGTCACCACGACGAACTGCGGTGGCTTTACATGGAACTGTACGGAAACGATTCCATGTTCGCGGAGCTTCTGGAGAATCTGCGCAATTTCTACCTGGAGCGCAATGAGAGCCTGAAAGGGATTGACGCGGAAAGGGAGAAGGATCCGGACTGGTACCGGCGCAACGACATGCTGGGGATGATGCTCTATATCGATAATTTTGCCGGGAATATGAAAGGCGTGGAGTCCAGGCTGGACTATATCGAGAAATGCAATGTGAATTATATCCATCTGATGCCTTTTCTGGAGACTCCGGAAGGGCGTTCCGACGGGGGGTACGCGGTATCGGATTTCCGGAAAGTGCAGGAGAAACTGGGCTCCATGGAGGATCTGGAGAGCCTGACGGCGGCCTGCCATGGGAAAGGAATCCGGGTGTGCATGGATTTCGTCATGAACCATACCTCCGAGGACCACGAGTGGGCGAAGCGGGCCAGACAGGGGGAGGGGGAGTACATGAGCCGGTATTTCTTCTTCGACAATTCGTATCTTCCTTCCTTGTATGAGAAGACGGTTCCCCAGGTATTTCCCACCACGGCCCCGGGGAATTTTACCTGGCTGCCGGATGCGGGGCATTTCGTCATGACCAGTTTTTACCCCTATCAGTGGGACCTGAATTACAAGAACCCCAGGGTTTTCAATGAAATGATGTACAATTTTCTGTATCTGTCCAACCGGGGGATCGATGTCATCCGCATCGACGCGGTTCCCTATATCTGGAAGGAACTGAACACCCAGTGCCGCAACCTGCCCCAGGTACATACCATCGTCCGCATGATGCGCATCATCACGGAGATCGTCTGCCCCGGGGTGCTGCTGTTGGGCGAGGTGGTGATGGAGCCGGAGAAGGTGGCGCCTTATTTCGGCACGGTGGAAAAGCCGGAGTGCCACATGCTTTACAATGTGACCACCATGGCTACCACCTGGCATACCGTGGCCACCAGGGATGTCAGGCTGTTGAAGCGGCAGCTGGATATCGTGGCTTCCCTGCCAAAGGATTATGTGTTCCTGAATTATCTGCGGTGTCATGACGACATCGGCTGGGGACTGGACTATGCGGCCCTGGAGAAGGAGGGTATCCGGGAGCGGGCCCACAAGAAATACCTGAACGATTATTTTCAGGGCTATGACGGGAACAGCAACAGCAGGGGCGAGCTTTACAACGCGGATCCGGTTACCGGGGATGCCAGGTTTTGCGGCACCACCGCCTCCATGTGCGGCATTGAGAAGGCGGGGGACGGGGAGGCCATGGAGAGGGCCATCCGGTTTGACGTGACGCTTCATGCCTATATGTTCATGCAGTCCGGCATTCCGGTGCTGTACAGCGGGGACGAGATCGGCCAGGTAAATGACTACAGCTATAAGGAGAATCCTTTCAAGGCGGCGGATTCCAGGTATATCCACCGGGGTGCCATGGACTGGAGCCTGGCGGAACGCATCGACGATGGGGATACCGTGGAAGGGAAGCTGTTCGCAAAACTGGGGCAGCTGGAGCGGATCCGCAGGCAGGAGAAGGCGTTTGTGGCCAACGCGGATACCTGGACGGTGGAGACCTGGGACAGTTCCGTACTGTGCATCGGCAGGTATTTTGAGGGGGAGAAGATACTGGGGCTGTTCAATTTCAGCGAATTTGATAAGACTGCCTGGATCAACGAGACAGACGGGGATTATGTGGACCTGATCTCCGGGCAGGAGCGCAGGGCATGCGGGGTGGACATTCCGGCGTATGGGTTTTATTATTTGAAAAAGAAATAGGGAAAGTGAAGCCGGATTTATATGGAAGAGGAGAAGCGCAGGATGACGAAAAGATATGCAAATATGGCGTTGGTGTATGCGGCGGCTGCCATGGTGTGCGGCGTGTTTTACAGGGAGTATACGAAATTCAGTCACTTTACCGGAGTTACCAATCTGTCCGTGATGCACACGCATTATTTTCTGTTGGGGATGGTGTTCTTTTTTCTGCTGATGCTTGCGGAGAAGGCGCTTGGATTTTCAAACCGCAATACCGGTAAAATATTGTTGGTTTACCATATTGGACTGAATATTACGGGACTTGGCTTCCTGATGCGGGGGCTGAACCAGGTGTGGGAGACGGAGCTGAGCTCCGGCATGGACGCATCCATTTCCGGCATCTCGGGAATCGGGCATATCCTGACGGGGGTGTGCCTAGTCCTGGTGCTGCTGCAGGTGAGGAAGCGGGCGGAAGGGTGATTTGGGAGGCATTTCTTTTTATTGCCTAACTTTTTTGCATGGCGGAGCTGCCGGGATGCGCGGCGTTAATCTGAATCCCCAGGGGGAAAGTTATCGTAAGAAATTTTAAATGCCACAAGAATTTTGAGACGGAAATGAAGGAACTGAACATTTTGACAGGGAGTAATGCGACGGGGAAATCCAGTTTTGTGCAGGCTTTGCTTTTGGCGTTCAAGAGTTGGGAATCGTGTGAAAAAAACAGATCAATTCCAACAGAGGGGCATCGCACTATCATTGTACGGGTAGGCCCGCACTGCCAGGAATAGAGGTCAGGAGGAGGGGCCGTGGCGCTGCGGCAGGCCTGGAGGGGCGGGCGGAACTGGCGGTCCTGCAGTCCCGAAGTCCCAGCTGCGGCGTCCGTCAGGTTTATGACGGAAGCTTCACTGGAAAGCTCAGGGACGGGCAGGGTGTTTTTGCTGAAATGCTGCGGGAGGCCGGGATAAAAAAGGTGGATGCGGAAGAGATCGCATCAATGGCAACATAAACCGCCGGTGTCTTCCGGGATCCGGCGGCAGGCACCGGAGCCCGAAGCACTGTCAGGATACAGGTGTTACTGTCCTTCTCCCAGTACAATGCTGTCGACAATGGCCTGGAAGATGGCATCCCCTTCCTCCTGGAAATCCTCATGTATGACATAGGTGAAATCAACCCCGTTGCTTCCGTTCACAAGGGCTACATAGTGCTGGAAAAAGTTTTCGCCCTCATCGCTCTGTACCATGGCGGTGGCATCAATGGCGGGCAGGCCGTTTACGGTGATTTCCTCTGTGGAAAAGCTGTTCTGGGTCAGGTATTCCGCCAGCTCCTGCAGATAGCCGTCGCCCTCCGGCGTGTAGGCCGTGAGATAGAGAACGGACATGTCCCATGGATTGTCGTCCTCATAGCGTGAGTACACAGCCAGGCGGGAGCTGTCCTCCGTGGGCGTGATTTCCCACAGATAGGGGCAGGAAAAGGTCAGGCCCAGGTTCTCGATGGTCCGGCTCGTCATGGCGGGAAGGGGAGCGGAGGGGGTCTGTGCCATGCAGGCATCCAGTTCTTCCTGAGTCAGGGTGATATTGGGCTCTGCGCCGGTGTCTGCCAGGATTTTCTGTGCCACAAGTCTGGTGGCAGGCGCAAGCGTGGAAAAATGGTCCGCGCCTTCGATTACATAACCCTGGATCCTGTCATTTTGGGAAGCCTCAAGCATCCGTTCCAGGTTCTCGGAATTGCCGTCCCTGCCTTCGATGAGGAAGGTGGGGCTTTTGACATTGTCCAGCCAGTAGATGGGAGAGCGCATGATATATTCCTCTTCGATGGATGTATCGAAGGTAAACTGGCTGTTGTTGTGGTATTTGATTTCGTCTACCGCGCCGAAGCAGAAGACCGCCCGGAATTTATCCGTGTATTCGGAGGCCAGCAGGGCTCGTGTTCCTCCGGTGCTGTGGCCGCCCAGGTAGATGCGCTCCGGATCCACATAGGGAAGGGAGGCCGCATATTCACAGGCGGATACGATGTCGTCCACTTCCCCGAAGAGGGCCTCGTAATGGCCGGGATTGCCGCTGCCGCCCCGGAAGGAGGGATACATGGTCAGCAGTCCTGCCTGCCAGAAGGCGGAGCCGGTCTGGTCATTGTCCCATTCCGGATAGACCCAGGGGAAATCGTCAATGCCGTTGCCCCATCCGCCTACCACCCAGATGATCATGGGGTGCTTCTGGCCGTCGCCGGGGTCACTGGACACATAAGCCGCCAGGTCACCTACTTTGGAAGGATAGGATACCAGGTCAAAGAGGCCTTCGGGGGGCTCGGGAATGGTATAGTCGTCATTTTCTTCCCGTGCAAGGGTGGTGGTAAAGGCATCATGTGCCTGGGCAAAACTGTCGTATTTTTGCACAAATTCGGACGCGGAATCGTCCTTTCCGAGAAGACCGGACTGGCCGCGGCCGGACTGAGCGGATTCCGACTCACCGGAGGCGCCTTCCGGGGAAGTGCTGTCCGCGTTCCCGCCTGTCTGGGGTGTGCCGCAGGAGGCAGTGGAGAGGGCGATCAGCAGTGCAAGCAGAGTGACGGGTGTTTTCAGATGTTTCATTGTTTTCATGGGAATTGCCTTTCTCTAAATATTTTTAAATTTGGAGCCATTCTCTATTATAGCGATATTTTTTGATTTAGACAACTGTTTTTATGGGGAGAGCAACAGGGGGGATTCCTCCTGGTACGGGGTGGCAGGTTGGGCCATGTACCAGTATGAGGCCTGCCTGTCCTCCCTGCTTTCCGTGGCGGCGGCCGTATTTTTGCTGCTTCCCCTGTTGGGCGGACAGCGGCAGGCAGGGAGCGGTTTCTCGCCTGTTACTTTTGTTGCCACAGTGCTGTTGGCGGCAGTGGTTGTCGCTCTGCTATATATAAATTATCGGAGAAACATCCGCTACAGCAGGAAGACCCAGGAAATCTACACAAGCGCTGAGGATGTGGGCAACCGGGTGAGTTATTATCAGGATCTGCTGGCATCTGCGGAGAATCAGAAGGATCTGCGCTGCTACGGGCAGCAGGAGGCGATTCTGGAGGATGTGCACCGGGTCTGGGTGTGGTATTTGAAAGAAAGCAGACTTCTGACACGGGTATGGACCGGGAAAACGGTGATGGATCAGACCACGTCGGAGCTTTTCGGACGCGTGGTCCAGAGGGGAAGCCATGAGGAGCTGGCAGGGCAGGAAGGGCTGTACAGGGAGCTGTGGGAGGCCCAGGCGCAGTATTATGAAGGCGCCTGAACCCCGGTTCTGACAGCAATAACCCGGCAGGGCGGTTTATTGTAGCAGCACATAATAATCCCCGTAGACTTTTCCGTCGTCTGCGCCGATTATTTTTTCACCGGAGGCCGTAAAGCCCAGGGACTGTGCCGCTTCCCTGCGGCAGGCGGCGTAAGGAGGGATCTTTGTGGCGATCATCCGGCAGCCGAACAGTTCAAAGGCGTGGGGGGCGATCAGGGACAGGATTTCCCGGATGCTCTCCCTTTGCTCATAATCGCTGCGCAGATCCAGGCGCAGCAGGCCGCAGTCGTTGAAATAATCCTCTGCCCGGCGGTTGAACAGTTCGATGGTGCCGATGGCCCGGGAAAGCCGTTTGTCCACGATAACCCAGCGGATAAAGAATTTCTGCTGATAGGATCGGAGCCAGAAATCTACGGCGGCGGACATGCGTTCCATGGTAGTATAATGGAAATCGTCGCCGTGGCAGTTGTCGCCGTTAAAGTAGGGGACGGCTTTTTCGTCGGAATAGACAAGGAGCAGGTCTGCGGTGTCCGTGGGTTCCAGAAGCCGCAGCAGGTAATTCTCGTTTTCATAGACCGGACATTTTTCGTAGGGATTCATATCGTTACCTCCATTTTTATGATGTGCCCGCGGGCTGCCTGGTGTGAACAAACCGGTACACGATTCAGGCAGCGGGCATAAAGCAACTGTGCCATCATTTCATGCGCACTGGCATATAAGGGATCAATAGTTGGCACAATGCCCTTATGAGTTAATATGATAGCAGGCGATATACGACAGCTGTATGTCGCTATTTTCTGTATATCGAAATTATTTTTTCGGCGGCTTCCAGAATCCGTTCCCGAAGCCAGGCCGGCTCCAGAATTTCCACCTTATCTCCTAAGGACAATAATGTCCCGAACCAGAGCTGTTCGTCCTCCACCACGGTGAGCCGCATCAGGGTATCCCCGTTTTCACACTGTTCCAGTACGGTTCCCTTCAGATATTCGATGGCCCGCATTCTGGCTTCCGGGCGGCATTTTACCAGGAGGTCCAGGTATTTGCGGGAATCTTTTTCCTCATTTTGTTCCAGAATCCGGTGTGCGGCAGGATGCTCTCTTGTGAACGGCAGACCGGTTATCTCTACATCGCTCATCCGTACAAGCTTGTAGGTGCGGTAGTCTCCCCTAACCTTGGAGAAGGCAAGGAGATACCAGGCATACCAGCGATACACAACGGCCACAGGCTCCACGGTGTGGGAGCGGGTTTCATTCTTATTGTTGGTATAAGTGAAGCGGACCGCGCGTTTGACGGCGACGGCGCTTTGGAGGGTATGGAGGAGGGCGGTATCCCCCTCCTGCAGGACGGAGAAATCCAGGACGATATCCTGGCGGCTTTTGGGGGACACAAGGGCTATTTTTTCCAGGGTTTCCCGGGCCTTCCGGTCTCCTGTGGCGGAAGCCAGGCCCTGCAGCGCGGTGAGGATGCGGGCGTAATCCTCCGGAGTGGCAAGATGGCGGTCCAGCTGATAACGCCGGGAGATTTCATAGCCTCCGGCGGTTCCGTTTACGGAGACCACCGGAATCCCGGCCAGGCAGAGGGAATCCATGTCTCTCTGGATGGTCCGGGGGGAGACTTCAAAATGCTTCGCCAGTTCCCGGGCGGAAGTCCGGCCATTGCTAAGCAGGTACAGGGTGAGGGCGTAGAGGCGATCGGTTTTCATATTGCTCCTTTTTTGGATTTGGATTTTGTTGTCGGGGAACCGTTTTCATTATATTATAGTTGGATTTTTCCGTTTGTACAGTATTTTGGTTTCCAATGATGATTTAAACTGAAATTTTTCGAAAATTTTTTATTCCGGGAAAGGTATGAAAAAACAGGAAACTATGGTAAAATATGTCCATATTCCTGAAAGGAAGCGGCCGGATGGCCATAATGCCATGTGCGCTGCTTTGCACATGGTAAAATACAACCATGGTCTGCCTGTTTTTCCGCTGTGGAAGAAAAAGACGGGGCAGGAGGGGCATATAGAGGAGGAATTATGGCAATACAAAATATATTTCAGGAGAAAGAAGCTTTCGAGACGGCTTCAGATGGTTTAAGAAGAGCGGACGGATATCATAACCTGGCAGGCGCGGGTAAAAAGCCAGGGAAAAAAGCGGCTCTGCCTGCGGCGGCAGTCGGCCGTCTCCTGCCGCTGTTTCTGGTCATCATTATGGCGCTGCTTCCCGCAGTTTTATTCCTGACGGCAAAGCCTGCAGCCGTAAGCGCGGCGGAAATCTCTGGCAGCCGGACGGTGAAGGCCGGCATCTTCCATTTCGACGGTTACCATATGAAGGACGGGGATGGGAACCTCACCGGCTACGGCGTGGAGTTTCTGAATCTGGCGGCCAGGTATTCCCACCTGAACTTCCAGTATGTGGAATACGACAAGAGCTGGAACGACATGCTCATCATGTTGGAGGAGGGGCAGATCGACGTGGTCACCTCCGGCCGCAAGACCAGGGAGTGGGAGGAAAAATTTGCCTTTTCCCTGCCTATAGGGCGCAGCAGCACCATCCTTTCCGTTCAGGCGGACAACAGGGAATTCCACAGTGGTGATTATGACACCTATGACGGCATGACTGTGGGGGCGGTGGAAGGCAGAAGCCAGAAACAGAGCCTGGAGACGTTTGCCCGGGAACACGATTTTACGTATAGGATTGTTGAATACAGTGATACAGACCGGCTTGCGGCAGCCCTTCAGGAGGGAAAGGTGGACGCCATTCTGTCCACCAGTCTGCGGAAGACGCAGAATGAAAAGACTCTGGACGTCATCGAATCCGACTACTTCTACGCCATTGTGCGCAAGGAGGACACCGGGCTGCTGGAGGAGATCAATTATGCCATCGAGCAGATGAATATCGGCGAAGGGGACTGGATGAACGTCTTGTTTTACAAGTACTACGGCCCTGTATACACAGATTCCGCCGCCTTCAATGAGCGGGAAGAGGCGTATATCCAGGATGTACTGTCCGGAGAGAAGACCATAACGGTTACGGCCATCGGGGACAGGAAGCCCTATGCCTACGTGGAGGACGGGGAGCTGAAGGGCATCATGCCGGAATATTTCGCGGAGATTATGGCTTATGCGGGGCTCCCTTATGAGACCGTGGTGCCCCGGGACCGGGAGGAGTACGCCGCGCTTGTGTATGAAAACGGTGTGGACGTGGTCATCGACAGGAAACGGTCCGAGCCTGTGACCGAGGGGGCCGCAAGCCGGGGATTTGACACGGATGTCTATATGACGGCAGGAGTCGCGAAGGTTACCAGGAAGGATTTCGACGGGGAGATTGCCACGGTGGCCGTTGCGGATAACCAGGACAATGCCCCCGTGGAGCAGGGGCTTACGGGGGATGCGCAGATTCTGGAGTATCCCACCAGGGAAGCGGCGCTGCAGGCGGTCCTGGACGGGGAGGTGGACGCAGCTTTTGTCTATACCTATTCGGCGCAGCTTTTTGTAAATAATGATATCACTGATTCCCTGCGCTATACCGTGGTGGATGATGTGGGCTATGCTTTCATGATGTATGTGAGGGAGAGCTGTGACAGGGAACTGGTGACCATTCTGGACAAATGCATCGCCCAGATGCCGGACGATGTGATGAATCAGCTGATCACGAAATACACGGCCTATACCCCCCAGGATATGGGCTTTGCAGATTATATGAAGCTTCATCCCGAGATCATGATGGCCGTGGGAGCGGCGGCGGTGGCGGCGGCAGAAGGCCAGCCGTTATTCTGGCGCTGATGGCCAGGACCCACTGGAACAAAAAGATTCTTGCCGCCACGGAGCAGTCCAACCAGAAGCTGATGGAGCAGCTGGCCATTGTGGATGCGCTGAGCCGCGACTATGTAAATGTTTTTTCGATAGACGTCCAGAGGAACAGGGCCAGGGTCATCAAGATGATGGGGTATGTGACCACGGGACTTAACAGGGATTCCAAGGACGATTTTCCCTATGACGCCATCCTTGCCCAGTACATCAGGGAGCGGGTATATGAGGAGGACCAGGAGGCCCTGACGCAGGCCCTGTCCCTGGAGAATGTGGTGAAGAAGCTGGAGTCGGGGAGGGATTACAAGGGGAATTACCGTGTCATGGACGGCGGGGAGATACACAATTACCAGTTCGCCTATGTGCATGTGGAGGAAAAGGAGCTGCGGGAGGGGAGTTTTATCCTGGCAGGCTTCCGGAATATAGACGAGGTGCTGCGGGAGGAGCAGGTGCAGAAGCTGATGCTTGCGGAGGCCCTGGGGGAAGCCCAGTATGCAAACCATGCCAAGACCACCTTTTTAAATAACATGTCCCATGACATCCGCACCCCCATGAACGCCATCATAGGCTTCACCAACCTGGCCATAACCCACATAGACAACCGGGAGCTGGTGGAGCATTACCTGGATAAAATCATCACCTCGGGCAACCATCTGCTGAGCCTGATCAATGATGTACTGGATATGAGCCGTATCGAGAGCGGTAAGGTGAAGATTGAGGAAAAGGAAGCCAGCCTGCCCGAGATCATGCATGATTTGAAGACGATCGTGCAGTCGGACGTGAAGGCCAGGCAGCTGTCCTTCTGTATCGATACCCAGGATGTGACGGACGAGACAATCATCTGCGACAAGCTCCGGCTGAACCAGGTGCTGCTGAATCTGCTGAGCAACGCCATGAAGTACACGAAGCCGGGGGGCAGCGTCAGCGTGCGCATCATCCAGACGGGGGATGCGCCGGAGGGCTATGCCGCGTACGAATTCCGGATCAAGGACACGGGCATCGGCATGAGCAAGGAATTCCAGGAGCATGTCTTCGAGCCCTTTGAGCGGGAACAGACCGCCACCGTCAGCGGGATTCAGGGCACGGGACTGGGCCTCTCCATCACGAAAAATATTGTGGACATGATGGACGGCGAGATCTCGGTGGAAAGCGAACTGGGGAAGGGAAGCGAATTTATCGTGCGTTTCCGGTTTAAAATAGCCGGGAAACCGTTAAAAACGGAACATCTGTCAGAATTGGCGGGACTGCGCGCCCTGGTGGTGGACGACGACGTGAACACCTGCACCAGCGTCTGCAAGATGCTGTCCGCCATGGGGCTGCGCCCGGACTGGACAACCCTGGGAAAGGAGGCTGTCATTCGCAGCCAGTTTGCCCGGGAACAGGAGGAGCCCTTTGACCTGTACCTGGTGGACTGGCTCATGCCTGATATGAACGGCGTGGAGGTAGTCCGCAGAATCCGTAAAATCGTGGGGGAGGGTGTGCCCATCATCGTCCTGACGGCCTACGACTGGGGGGATATCGAGGAGGAGGCAAAGGAGGCGGGGGTCACCACCTTTGTTGCCAAGCCCATTTTCCTCTCGGAACTCTGCGCGGTCCTCACGGCGCCCTATGAGACTTCACAGCCGGAAGAAGAGGAAGAGGTTCTCACGGATTGTTTTGAGGGGAAGAAGATTCTCTTGGTGGAGGACAATGAGATCAACCAGGAGATCGCCCGGACGATTCTGGAGGAGGCCGGTTTTGTCATCGATACCGCCGACGACGGGACGGTGGCTGTGGAGAAGATGAAGGGCGCTTCCGCGGACACCTATGACCTGATCCTGATGGATGTGCAGATGCCTGTGATGAACGGGTACGAGGCCACCCGCGCCATCCGCGCCATGGAGGATCCGGACAAGGCATCCATCCCCATTGTGGCCATGACCGCCAATGCCTTCGACGAGGACAGGATGCTTGCCCTGGAGGCAGGCATGAACGGCCACATTGCCAAGCCCATCGATATTGCCTTGCTTATGGGGACGCTGCAGGAGATTTTTAAAAGGTAGAGTGTAGGAATGTGGGAGTGTTATTGGACAGGATATTTATTTAATGATAAGAAACATACGAAAAAGAGAGGATAAAGTTGATGAGGTATTTATTTCAGGGTGACTCCATAACGGACTGCGGGCGGGGTGATTATGAGAATCCCCACGCCATGGGCTGCGGCTATCCGCGGCTTCTGGAGGCGGAGCTGACGGCCCGGGACGGGGACTGCGATGTGATGAACTGCGGTATCAGCGGCAACAGGGTGGTGGATTTGCTGGCCAGGTGGAAGAAGGACTGCCTGAACCTGAAGCCGGATGTGCTGACCATTCTCATCGGCGTGAATGATGTGTGGCATGAACTGGGGAACCAAAACGGGGTGGCTGCACCGCTTTTTGAGGAAGTATACCGGATGGTGCTGCGGGAGACAAAAGCGGCCCTGCCCGATACGCGGATTCTCCTCATGGGGGCCTATGTGCTCCACGGCACAGCCACGGATCCGGAGTGGGATACTTTCCACAATGAGGTGAAGGCCCGCAGGGGCATCACCTGCATGCTGGCGGAGGAATTCGGCCTGGATTATGTGGATCTGCAGCAGGTCTTCGACGACGCCCTGAAGCAATACCCTGCGGAGCATTGGGCAGAGGACGGCGTCCATCCCACCGCGGCGGGGCACTGGCTCATCGCCCAGGCCTGGAAGAAGGCGGCGGGGATTTGACGGCGGATTCTGTATATTACTTTTCTTCAAGTTCTCTCCGGTTTTTCTTGTCCGCGAAATTCGAATGTTGAAAGAAAGACGGCATGAATGTTTGAAAAGACGACACAAATGACTGAGAGATTGCACAAATCATAGAAAATAAAAAGGAGACCGTAAAAATGAAGATTTTAAAAGTGACGGATCCTGCCTTCCGCAGATACGGCAGGATAGTGGACAATGTGGATTTTACCGGACTGGTGGAGGAGCTGAAGAAGACGCCCTGCCCCGGGGACGTGGTGTACGAGCCCTCCGTGGCGCAGCTGGAGGCCCTTCCCGTGATGGAGGAGCTTTCCCGGGTGGTATACGGGGAGATGCCCATTCAGATCGGATACTGCAACGGCCACAATACCATGCTCAACGCCCTGGAGTATCACCGGGATTCCGAGATCAATGCGGCGGCTACGGATGCCGTGCTGATGCTGGGGCTGCTGACGGATGTGGAGGCGGACCATACTTACGACACTTCCAAAGTGGAGGCATTCCTGGTGCCTGCGGGGACTGCGGTGGAGATCTATGCAACCACCCTGCACTATGCGCCCTGCCATACAGAAGAGAACGGTTTCCAGGTAGCGATCGTATTGCCCAGGGGAACCAACTATCCGCTGAAAGGAAAACATGTGAAGGTCAGCGAGGCGGCAGCAGGCTGCACAGAGGGCGGTGCTGCGGAGGCGGTAAAGGGCATCTGCAATGAGGACGCCATGCTCACCGCCGTGAACAAATGGCTCATAGGCCATGCGGAGGGCGGACTGGACGAGGGCAGTTTCCTGGGACTGAAGGGAAAGAACCTGTGCCTGACGCAGGATTGAGGCGGTACGGCCCGGCTATGACTATCAGGCACAAATAGCAGGGAGACGAAATCGTTAATAAGAAACAGCGTCCGCCCAAGCTTTGGAATAGGCGGGGGCTGTTTCACAGATAGTCCGGTTAAGAAATGTCAGTAGGAAATTTTATAACAGTCTTGGAACGAAGGTGCCCGGAATGAAATTTCAGCTGCGCACTTTGCAGATGAAATTTCATTCCCCTATAAGGGCACCGTAGTGCAGAGACGGTACTGGAATAGGAGGAGAATATGTACTATATAGGCATTGACCTGGGCACATCGGCGGTAAAGCTTCTGCTGATGGACGGGGAAGGAAAAATCATAAACATTGTATCCAGGGAATATCCCCTGTATTTTCCCCATCCGGGCTGGTCGGAACAGAAGCCGGAGGATTGGTACGAGCAGACAGTCCTGGGCATCAAAGAGCTGATCCGGGATGCGGACAAAGACCAGGTGGCAGGCATCAGCTTCGGCGGCCAGATGCATGGGCTTGTGATACTGGATGAAAAGGATCAGGTGATCCGTCCAGCAATCCTCTGGAACGACGGCAGGACCACAGAAGAGACCGATTATCTGAATACCGTCATCGGAAGGGAAAAGCTGTCGGAATATACGGCCAATATTGCCTTTGCAGGCTTTACTGCGCCTAAGCTGCTCTGGGTGAAAAACAAGGAACCGGAGAATTTTGCACGGATATCCAAAATCATGCTTCCCAAGGATTACATCGCCTATAAGCTCACCGGGGTGCACTGCACGGACGTGTCCGACGCCTCCGGAATGCTGTTGTTCGACGTGAAGAACCGATGCTGGTCCCGGGAGATGTGCGACATCTGCGGCATCAGCACGTCGCAGTTGGCGAAATGCTACGAAAGCTATGAGGCCGTGGGAACTGTGCTGCCGGAGGTGGCACAGGATCTGGGTATCCGTTCCGGCGTGAAAGTGGCGGCGGGCGCAGGCGACAATGCCGCAGCGGCAGTGGGAACCGGTACCGTGGGCGACGGCATGTGCAACATTTCCCTGGGCACCAGCGGGACCATATTTATATCGTCGGAGAAATTCGGCGTGGATAAGTACAACGCGCTGCATTCTTTCGCCCATGCGGACGGAAGCTACCACCTGATGGGCTGCATGCTCAGTGCGGCCAGCTGCAACAAATGGTGGATGGACGATATCCTGGGCACCAAAGAATACGGGGCAGAGCAGGCGGCAATTGCAAAACTGGGGGAAAACCATGTCTACTTCCTGCCCTACCTGATGGGAGAGCGCTCTCCCCACAATGACCCCAATGCCAGGGCGGTTTTCTTGGGCATGAGTATGGACACCACCAGGGCGGACATGACCCAGGCGGTACTGGAGGGGGTGGCCTTTGCTCTGCGGGATTCCCTGGAGGTGGCCAAGTCCCTGGGAATAGAGCTGACCCGCACGAAAATCTGCGGCGGCGGAGCAAAGAGTCTTCTGTGGAAGAAGATCATCGCTAATGTTCTGAATCTGAAGGTGGATGTTCTGGAAAACGAGGAAGGCCCTTCCATGGGCGGCGCTATTCTGGCGGCGGTGGCCTGCGGCGAGTACGGGAGCGTGGAGGAAGCTGCCGGGAAGATTGTGAAGGTAGTGGAGACCGTGGAGCCGGAAACCGCTTTGGTGGCGAAATATGAGGAGCGCTATAGGCAGTTTAAGGAGATTTATCCTGCCTGTAAGCCGGTTTTCCAGAGGAATGCGTCGGTTGGTCCAGGGAAAGGCGCTGACTGCGTGAAAGGCTGAGTTTTTTGATCTATATTGATGCAGGCAAACAACAATCACTTTTCGGGAGAATCGGGTCTCCCGATGGAAATGAATAAAAGGCGCTATAGATTAAAAAATCCCCGAACAGTGTCGCAATACGGTTCGGGGATTTTATTATGTATTGAATGCATGGAAAAGAGCTGTATCTACGGCTCAAAAGTAACCGAAATCTCCGCCGCAAACTGATAATTGCGGTCCCCCCGCTCCATAGTGGTCTCATACAGCAGGTCATAATCCGGCGTAACCGTAATGGTATCGCTGCCCGCCGGGGTATTTACCGTGATGGGAGCGAACAAATCCAACATGTCGTTGTTAAGCAGGAAGGTTACCTCTCCGGGGATGGAACATTCCTCCACATGGATGGAATTTGTGTTCCTGTCATAGGAGGCAACGATTTTCCCTTCCGTAAGTCCGCTGTCTGCCCGCAGCCAGTAGAAACTTCCACTTGTGCGCTGGTCCGCCCGTTGGGAAAGATCCCAGACCACCCTCTCAGGAAGAGGATTGCGGACATGCTGCTCCAGGAATCTCACTGCATTGGTATCTGTTTCCATGACGGAATCGTCTCCGGATTCCAGCCATGCCGCGCTGTCTGCCATGACCGTCTGGTCAGACAGGGAGTTATCACTGAAGTTATGTCCTTTTCCCTGGTGGATATACGTATTATGTATGTATCCGCCGCTTAATTCTTCCTGGTATCCGTCCAACAACTGACCATATTGGGCGGTAACGATATTTCTGTCATAGGCTGTATCATTCTCTCCTACCTGAAGCAGCAGGGGCATATTATACAGATTCCACAGCGGCAGGCCGTTGGGATGGCCTGCAGACATGTTGGCTGCCGCAAACCGGTCTGGCATTTTGGCCACAATGGCATAAACTCCGTCCCCTCCCGCGGAGAATCCGGTCAGATAGACCCTGTTGGGATCCACATCGTAAAAGGCGATCATATTTTCGATGAGCCTGTCGTAGAGCGGGTAGGATTCCGGGTTAAAATGGCAGTCCCAGGTATCGCGTACTCCTCTGGGATTCACATGGACGCCGTTCTTGACGCTGTTCTGATAATAGGATGCCATATGCGCCCACTGGCTGTTGTTCAAATCGGGTGTGTCACTCTGGCCGCCGCCGTGAAGGGAGATGAAAAGAGGATAACCGTTTTCGTCCGGTTCTCCCTTGACAAGAAGACCATATTTCATGGTGGCTTCACCGAAAGTCATGGCATGCTTTTCGATTTCCTCTATTCGGACTTCATCGCTTTTCACCTGATTCAGATACTCCTGCCAGAGGTAGTTTCTGGCATTTTCGATATCCTCATTGCTTTCCAGGGAATCTGGTTTTGTGTAGGGGTTCGCTGTCACTGTCTCGTCCGGGGATTCTGATGTGCTGTCACTGGCCTCCGCGCTGTTACCGGCTTCTGAGTTGTCACTGGCCTCGCCATTGTTCCCGGTATCTGCGTTGTCGCTGGCTTCCGTGCTGCCCTGGCCCCCGGAACTGTCCTGTGGCGCTTCATTGCCGGAGGCGTTAATTTCTTCGGATACATTTTCAGATGTTGATTGGGCGCTGCCTTCCATAGTGCCAGTTTCAGAATCTTTTTCTCCACATGATGCCAGTGCCAGGCAGATTGCTAACGTTGACATCAACATACCTCTTTTCTTCCATATATGCATACTCATCATTTGATATCCTCTTGTTAAATATTTGTGATCGGCTGGCTGATGCAGCCTTCCGGGGTTCATCATTGGTTAATGACATAATGAGACACCTCCTTTCAAAGTTCCGCAAGCCGACACTCAACACCAGACATGGCGAAGAATGTTGGCTTGTTGTTTCCAGACTGTATTTATCATAACACAGGGCGGACAGATTGTCACCGGCCATTTTTGAGTATTTACAAAGTTTCGGCAGATTTCGACAAATTTCCCGGCTATGGGAGCGGGGGAAGCAGTAACCATTGCAGGAGGCATCAGGGGAAGCGGAAGCTAATTATCCCGTCAGGCAGGCCAACTAATCCGTTTTTCTTTACAGAGCGGGGTTCTTTCCGTATACTGGATTTGTCGGGAAGAGGAATCCCCTTCTGCACTGCTTGCCGTGCTGCCCGCAGTTGACAGCGGCGAAGAACAGTCCGCGGTTCCAGGGGACAGTTCCCGGACAGACAGGAAGAAAGGAGACATCCATGCTCGTAATCGGCATCTGCGACTCAGAGACGGCGGTGCGGAGCCTCTTGACAGGCTTTGCGGAGCGGTACCGTCTGGAAACCGGAACCAATGTGCAGCTTTTGTGCTACAGCAGCGGTGAAAAACTTCTGAAAAATTACATGTTGGAGCTTGACCTGATTTTTCTGGAGATACCGTTCCGGAAGATGAACGGCCTGGCGGTGGCGGAGCGGATCCGGCAGCAGGATGCGGGGGTGCGCCTTGTCTTTCTGACCACGGTGCTCACCTATGTACTGGAGGCTTATGAGGCCGGGGTGGACAATTATCTGCTGAAGCCATTGAGCTATGCCAGGTTCTGCAGGGAGGTCAGCCTTGCCCTGGAAAAAAGGAACAGTGCCGATGCGCGCTGTTTTCTGGAGGAAAACAAGACGGGCATCTACAAAATCTACCTGCACCAGATTCTCTATATTGAGACGGACGGAAAGCATACCCTGATCCACACCCGGGAGGAGGACATCACAAGCTACCGCCAGATGAAGAATCATGAGGCGCTGTTTGCCGGGACTTCCCTGGTGCGGTGCCATGCCGCCTACCTGGTGAACCTGCGTTATTTCCGGAAACTGGAGGGGATGACGCTGACCCTGGATGACGGCACGCAGATTCCCGTGAGCCGCGCCCGGCGCAGCTTCGTCCTGGAGCAGATAAAAAGATACGGTTTTTCGTTTCTGATAAACCAAGAAAGCAAATATAACCAAAAGGAGGCAGACAAACCATGAAAAAGCAAAAGGAGAACCTGACCGTTCTACTCTGGTCCGTCAGGCTGGCCTACCGCATCAGCCCGAAATTTTTCCTGTTCTGGATTTTGTTTGGGATCTCGCTGGCGCTGCTTCCCTCGGCATCCCTTGCCTGCAACCGGCGGGCGGTGGCAGTGCTGGCGGATTATCTCGCCACAGGGCAGGGCAGTTTTGGGGATGTCGTCCCTGCGCTGCTGGCGCTTGGGATCCTGCTGATTCTGACGGGGCTGTCCCGGCGGATCAACGGGGAGTTTCTCTATGCCCAGATGTATGACACCTATTATTTCGGCATGCAGGAGTATATGGCGGACCGCATTCAGAAAACGGACATCAAGACCCTGATGGACAGGGAATTCTACGAGGATTATCGTTACTGCCTGTATCGGAGCGGCGGGCTCACCGATCTGATGAGCCATGGCTGCATTACGGTGATGAAGAGTATCACGGCACTGTCTTTGATTGGGGTTGCCTTCTCGGTTTCTGTTCCTGTGGGGCTCACCGCCGTTGTATGCTTCCTTTTGACCGTGTTTTTAAACAGCAGGCTTTCCTCACGTTTTGTGGTGGACACGCTGCGGCACAAAGCCCTGCGGGCCAGGTCCGATTATTACAGCGCGGAAGCCAGGAATCCCGGGGCCGCTAAGGAAATGCGCATTTACCATACCCAGTCCAAACTCCTTGGAAAGTGGAAGGAAGCCTACCAGGGGATTCTGCGGTTTGACATGAAATACGATACAGGGCGATGCTTTCTGTCCGTATTTGTGGCGGCATGCATTTACCTGTCCATCCTGGCCATGTCTGCCTTTGCCATTTCCCGGGTGGCGGCGGGAAAGCTGACGGCGGATGTGTTTCTCATGCTCTACCTTCTGGGAGAAAGCCTGGCCGATGTGAACAGGGCCTTTTCCACGGCTCTCTTCGAGGCTCTCCGGGGACTGGACGCGCTGAAGATGCAGCATCGTTTTCTCACTGGCGCGCCCCTGCAGGAGGACAGGCTGCTGAACCGGAAGGCTATCTCGGAAGCGATTTCCCGGCAGCGCCAATGTTCGGATGTGGTTTTTGAAGCCAGGAACCTGCATTTTTCCTATGACGGAAAGAATGAGGTTCTCCACGGACTGAATTTTCAGATCAGGAAGGGGGAGACCATCGCTTTGGTGGGCGTCAACGGAAGCGGCAAGTCCACACTGGTGAAGCTGCTCATTGACCTGTACCGTCCGGACAGGGGGGAGCTGCTTTTATATGGGAAAAAATACGGGGAGTACCCGGAGGGCAGCATCAACCAGCAGATCGGCATGTTTTTCCAGAATTTCTACCTGTACCATCTGTCGCTGCGGGAGAATGTGGGGTTCGGCAGCCTTAAGTATCTGAAGGAGGACGGGCGGATCCGCAGGGCCATGGAAATGGGCGGGGCGCTGCCGCTTCTGGAAAAATGTCCGGAGGGCCTGGAACAGCTTCTGAAAAAGGATGTGAAGAAGACGGGGATCAACATGTCCGGAGGCGAGCAGCAGAAGATTGCCATCTCACGTACTCATATGAGCGAGAAGGACATCCTCATCTTCGACGAACCGGCCGCCGCCCTGGACCCGATAGCGGAATTGGAGCAGTTCCGGAATATCCGGGAGAAAACCAGGGGCAGGACTTCCATCCTGATCAGCCACCGTATCGGTTTCGCACGCATGGCAGATCGGATTTTCGTACTGGACAGGGGATGTCTGGCGGAGGTGGGCTCCCATGAGGAACTGTTGGAGAGAGACGGAATTTATGCCGATTTTTTCCGTCAGCAGGCTGAATGGTATGAGGAGGGATGACGTATGGAAAAGCGTAAGGTTCTTTTGGAGAAAGGGATGGGGTGGATTGCGGGAAAATCTCTGGGGCTTTTTATCCGGATCAAGGGCCCCCTCTCCCTGGCTGTGGGCGTCATCGGGCTTCCCATGGCGGTATTGCCGCTGCTTCTTTCAAGGCAGCTTCAGAGGCTTACGGACGGGATTTTCCTGCTGATGCCGGGCCAGGGAGGCACGGCGGAACCGGTTGTCGGCGCGCTGCTTTTCCTGGGGGTATTGTTTCTGCTGCAGCTTCTCTGGCAGCTCCTGGACGGCTATGTCCAGACCCGGGATATGTACCGCACCCAGGAATATATCAAGGAGACAGTCCTCGGGCATGTCTGTACGGTGCATTATTCTTATCTGGAAAACAGGGATGATTTTCACAGCAAAATCGCTTTTGCGGATGCTTACGCCTGTCAGGAGGCGGCCATGGGCATACGGGGCATGTTCGCCGCTTTTTATCAGCTGGTTACTTTTGCCGTGGCGGCTTTTGCCCTCTGGGCGGTGCATCCCGCTTTTGTCCTTATCCTTGTGGCCACAGGGATTCCGGCCGCCGTTCTTTCCTTTCTGCAGGCGGACGAGACCTTCCGGCACCGCACCAAATGGTCCGAGGAAGGGGCCATGTCCATTCACCTTTACCACCTGTGCGCATCCACGGACCACGGCATTCAGGAGGTGCGCCATTACGAGCTTTACGATTATTTAAAGGCAAAGTGGAGGGCGGTGGCGGACAGCTATCTCCACAAGAAGAACAGGTTGGTGGCGAAGCATCTGAAGGCGAATATGACTGCGGACTTCCTGCGCAGCGGCGTGTATATGATCCTGCTCCTGGCCACGGCCCGGATGATTTATCAAAATCCTGCACTGGGACTGGGGACTTTTACGCTGGTGTATACCCTTTCCGACAGGCTGCAGCGGGCCATTGGCGCTATCCTTACGGAAGTCATGCAGTTTTCCGCATGCCTTTCTTATATGAAAGAGTTTTTTTCACTGGAGGAGATGGAGAGGGATGAGGAGGACGGAAAGGGCGTGAAGGACGAAAAGGACAGCAAGGACGGAAAGGACAAGAAGGACAGAAAGAACGGAAAGGACAAGAAAGACAGAAAGGACGGGAAAGACAGAAAGGAAACAGCTTCGTCCCTGGCCCTTCAGGAGATTCAGCCGGCGAAAGGGGCATTCACAGGCGGAGACAGACCAGAGCCGCAGATTCCGGAGAACCCTTCCGCCGGGGATATAGTCTTTGAACATGTCAGTTTCTCCTACCCGGGAACGGAGAGGAAGGTCATTTCTGATCTCTCTCTGACCATCCGCGGAGGGGAAAAAATCGCCATCGTGGGGGACAACGGATCCGGCAAATCCACCTTCATCAGCCTGCTTACAGGGATTTTTTCTCCCGACAGCGGCAGCGTGTCCATCGGCGGCCTGTCAATGGAAGAACACAAACGCGCCCTGCGGCAGCGGATTTCCGTGATTTACCAGGACTTTGCCCATTACGAGGCCAGTATCCGGGATAATATCACTGTGTCCGATGAGGAGCGGAGGCTTTCCGATGAGGAGATTCTGGATCTGGCCCGGCGGATTCATGTGGAGGATGTGATTTTGGAGCAGCCCGAAGGGTTGGATGCCATATTGGGGCATATGAGTGAGAAAGGAAATACCCTGTCCGGGGGGCAGTGGCAGAAGATTGCCCTACTGCGGGCTGTCTACCGCAGCAGGGCGAATATCATGATCCTGGATGAGCCCACTGCCGCCCTGGACCCGATTGCAGAGGCGCAGTTGTACCGGAATTTCTCGGAGCTTACGGGACACCGTACTGCTTTGCTGATTTCCCACCGTTTAGGCATCGCCGGACTGGTGGACCGGATCCTGGTCTTTCGGGAGGGACGTATCGTGGAGGACGGCAGCCATGGGGAGCTGATGGCCAGGCGGGGGCATTATTATGCCATGTACCAGGCCCAGGCGAAGTGGTATCAGTGATTTAATGAAACGTATCCACACTATAATCATGATAATGGAACCCGAACCACCGTCCCGGCATGTCTCCCGGAAAGCGGGGGGCATCATAGGTGAGAAAGCGTCCGTCCTCTGTCAGCGCCTCCGGGGTATAGCGGGCAGTGTGCTCTATTAGAAGCTTCCACAGCCGCCCGAACACCTCCGCGTATTCCGGTGCGCGGGACAGGTCATGTTGTTCCCGGGGGTCCCTGTTTGAACCGATCCGGAAAATCTACAGAACCTGTAGAAGAACTATGGGTTTCTTACGGCAGATGTTTTCGAGGCTTTCAGCTGTGAGTATATATTGACGATACCTGTGTACACAGGTATAATGTAGGCATGGGCGCCCTGCATCCCTTAAATAGCGGATACGAAAAGAGAAAAAACATCAGTATCGACAGGAGGCACAACATGAAATTCGTAACATTCAACATCAGGTATGACTGCGGAGCGGACGGCGAGAACAATTTCTGCTTCAGGAAGCCCTTCATCCTGCAAAAGATCCGGGAGGAACAGCCGGATATCATCTGTTTTCAGGAAGTGCTGCCCCATGTGGCGGCCTGGCTGAAGGAAAATCTAACCGATTACTATGTGATCGGCTGCGGCCGCAGCACAAAGCTTCGGGACGAACAGTCCGCCATCGCCTACCGGAAGGAGCGCATGAACCTGATGAAGATGGATACATACTGGCTCTCGGAGACCCCCGACGTTCCGGGTTCCCGCTATCCGGGCCAGAGCGTCTGCCCCAGGATCTGCACCGAGGCGGTGTTTGAGGATCTGGAGGCAGGGAAAGTGTTCCGGGTGGCCAACGCCCATCTGGACAATGCGGGAGAACTGGCCAGGAGGAAGGGCCTGGAACAGATTCTGGAAAAGGTGAAGTCGGATACCTTCTTCGGCGGCGTGCCGGTCATCGTCACCGGGGACTTCAACATGGAGCCGGACTGGAAGGAGATGGAGGTAATGAAAAACCATCCGGATTTTACCAATATTACGGAAAATATAGGCGTTACTTATCATGGTTACTGGAAGGGGAATGACCAGACCTGTATCGATTTCATGATTGTCAGGGGAGACATCCGCTGTGAGAGCCTGACGAAGTGGACGGATGAGGAAAACGGGCTTTACCTGTCGGACCATTATCCGGTGTGCGGGGAATTTTCCTTTTAAAACGTGCTGTATGCAGAGTTGAAATACTCCGGGGGGAAAGCAGCTTTTACTATTAGAAGCAGAACCAGAATATTTTTTAAAGTCTTCATCTGATTTCAACTTATTAATAGGCTGAAAATTGCGAATGAAATATTTCAGTAATAACAGGAGTGGAAATAATGGATTTTGAAAACCTTTCATTATAGAACAATACGAAACCAGTGCGTTGGATATAGAAAGGATATTTTTTACAGGACGATATAAACTTAGCAGGAAACATTATGCGTTATTGTCGGTGCAGTCAATTTCTATCTTATATTCATATTGGGAAGGGTTCGTACAGAGTTCTTTTAGGCTTTATTGTTAAAAAGAAATAAGCTATTCAATAGGCTTAGAAAACGGGACAATCAAACAGAAAGGAGCAAATTCAAAAATGAGAGTCATAATGTTTGACATCGACACACTGCGGGCGGACCACATGGGCTGCTATGGCTACGGGCGGGATACCACCCCAGTGATGGACGGGATTGCAAAGGAGGGAGTACGGTTCGACGACTATTACTGCCCCAACGCCCCCTGCCTGCCCTCCAGGGCATCCATGATCAGCGGGCAGTACGGGATTCACAACGGCGTGGTGGGCCACGGAGGAACCGCTGCGGACATGCGGCTCCAGGGCAGAAGCAGGAGCTTTACCGACGAAATGTCGGAGAACGGGCTGTTTATGCAGTTCCGCCGGGCGGGGATGCATACGGTATCCTTTTCCACCTTTGCAGAGCGCCACAGCGCATGGTGGTTTAACGCCGGATTCAACGAGTGCGTCAATGTGGGCAGACGGGGCGGCGAGTCGGCGGAGATGGTGACGCCCAGGGTACTGGACTGGCTGGAGCGCAACGGGAAAGGGGACAACTGGATGATGCATGTCCATTACTGGGATCCCCACACCCCCTACCGCACCCCGGCGGATTACGAGAGCCCCCTGGCAGGCACGGAAATGCCGGACGACTGGATTACGGAGGATATTTTCCGGGAGCATCTGCTGCACATAGGCCCCCACGGCGCAAACGAGATCAATATGTGGAACGATGATCACTTTCCCCAGTGGCCAAAGCATCCCGGCAGCCTGAAGACCCTGGAGGAGGCGAAGCGCTTCCTGAATTCCTATGACGACGGGATACGTTACACAGACGACAATATCGGGCAGATTATCGGCTGGCTGAAGGAAAACGGACTGTATGACGATGACCTGGCCATCATTATCACGGCGGACCACGGAGAAGATCTGGGAGAGTTCGGCGTGTATGCGGAGCATGGTATGGCGGATGACCCGGTGTGCAGGATTCCTCTGATTATCCGCTGGCCGGGAGTGCGCAGGGGGGCGGTGGTGAAGGGATTTCATGACAATACGGATCTGGTTCCCACCATACAGGAGCTTCTGGGTACATCCCTGGTGACCTGGGATAATTTCCGCTATGACGGAGTATCTTTTGCCAAAGCCCTGAAGGACGGCACGGACTGCTCCAAACCTTACGCGGTGCTGACCCAGTGCGCCCATGTGTGCCAGAGAAGCGTGCGGTTTGACGATTATATCTATATCCGCACCATCCATGGCGGCGGGCATATCCTGCCCAGGGAGATGCTGTTCCATGTGAAGGAAGATCCCCATGAGCTGCACAACCTGGCCGGGGAGCGCCCGGACCTGTGCGCAAAGGGGGCGAAAATGATCCTGGACTGGACGGACAGCATGATGGAGACCTCCCGTTCCGACGCGGATCCCATGTGGACCGTGATGCGGGAAGGGGGGCCGGAGCACTGCAGGGGTGCCCTGAAAGGATACATGGAGCGGATCAAGGGAACGCCCCGGGAGTATGGAATCGAGCTGCTGCAGGAGCGGTACCGGGATTTTCTGTAGAATGGAAATGTAAAAAAGGGCTGCCGCGGAAATCTTCACTGCGGCAGTCTCATAGAATTCAGAAAAAAGCCTTCACATAGGCCAATGTCTTAGCCAGTAAGTCATCGGGCAGTTTTTCCGCAAACTGAATGTTTCTGCTGAGAACATCCAGACACTTCATATGTTCGGTGAGGATTACGCCGGTGGTTTTCGTCCGGTCATCCAGGGGAATGTGCAGTGGAAACTGATTGCATGTGTTGGTAATGGGACATACAACGGCAAGTCTTGTCCTGGTAAAAAATTGATTATTGCTGATTATGACTCCGGGCCTCCTCCCGGCCTGTTCATGACCGGACTGAGGACTGAAATCCAGGAATACGATATCGCCCTGTTTCGGATGATACATTACCACACTTCCTTTCCGGCAGGCGCACCCCAATTGAATTCTTCTGCTGCAAAGGCACCGTTATAGTCTCTGAAGATATCATCCAGGGTAAGCTCTTTTTCCGGTTGGATTTTCTTGATTAAAATATTGTCATCAATCCGGTTCAACTCTACCACATCATTTTCTTTCATCCCCAGTGCTTCCAGAAAAGCCTTTGGTATCCTGATCCCTTGTGAATTCCCCCATTTTTGAATGGTTGCCTGCATAGAATCATCTCCCTTTTCTTTACAGTATATACTATAGTATATACTATGTCAACGAATTTATGCAAAACAACTTTTTATGGTTTTTATATCATTTTAGAGCACCTTGGCCAGGAAATCCCGGGTCCGGGCTGCCTTCGGCGCAGTGAAAATCTCTTCCGGCGCGCCCTCCTCCACGATTTTTCCATCAGCCATAAAGATCACACGGTCCGCCATCTCCCTGGCGAACCCCATCTCATGGGTGACCACCACCATGGTCATCCCTTCCCTGGCAAGCTCCTTCATAACTTCCAGAACCTCCCCCACCATCTCCGGATCCAAAGCGGAGGTGGGCTCGTCGAACAGCATCACTTCCGGATCCATGCACAGGGCCCGGACAATGGCGATGCGCTGCTTCTGCCCGCCGGAAAGCCGGCTTGGATAGGCGTTTGCCCGGTCTTCCAGCCCCACTCGCTTAAGCAATGCTTTGGCCTGGGCTTCCGCCTCTGCCTGGGGTTTTTTCAGCAGCTTCATGGGGGCCAGGGTCATGTTTTTCAGGATGGTCATATGGGGAAACAGGTTAAAATGTTGAAAAACCATGCCCATTTTCTGCCTGTGGACGTTGATATCCGTCTTTTTGTTCGTAATATCCGTCCCCTCGAAGAGAATCTGCCCTCCGGTGGGAACCTCCAGGAGGTTCAGGCAGCGCAGGAAGGTGGATTTGCCGGAGCCGGAGGGGCCGATGACTACTACAACTTCCCCTTTATGGATGTCCAGGGACACGCCGTCCAGGGCATGGATGTCGCCTTCTTTGAAGTGCTTCTGCACATTTTTTGCTTCTATAATAATGTTATCAGCGCTCACTGCTTCTCAGCCTCCTCTCCAGTTTTCCTACCAGGAAGGTGAAGAACATTACCAGAATCAGATAGATCAGAGCCGACATCAGCAGCGGGAACAGATAATCGTAGCAGTTGCCGCCGATGATATTGCCGGCATAGGTGACGTCTGTCAGCCCAACATAGCCTGCCACTGCGGTTTCCTTCAGCAGGACGATGAACTCGTTTGCCAGGGTGGGCAGCACTGCCTTAAACGCCTGGGGCAGGATAATATAGCGCATGGTGGACACATAGCCGAAGCCAAGACTCCTTCCGGCCTCCATCTGGCCTGCGTCGATGGACATGATACCGCCCCGGATGATCTCCGCCACATAGGCTCCGGAATTGATTCCGAAGGACAGGGCGCCCACCATGACTTTGTTCCGGCTGGTGGCAAAGATGACGAAGTACATGATCATCAGCTGCACTACCATGGGCGTACCGCGGATTACGGTGAGATACACCTTTGCCAGGGCATTGAAGAGACCTAAGAAAAATTTGCCGGGACCCTGCATTTCTGTATGGTTTTTATCCCAGGATACCCGGATCAGGGAGATCACCACCCCCAGGGCTACGCCTATGAGCAGCGCCAGGAAGGTCAGCAGCAGGGTGTTGCCCAGGCCTTTTATGTACATTTGGTACCTGTCGTCAAAGATAAAACTTTTGTAAATATCGTACCCGACATTGTTCAGCCATTCGGGTCCGTTCTGTATCCAGTCCGGCGCCACCAGGGGCCAGGTCTGGGAGGCGGATGGTCTCATAAGGTGTTCTCCTTTTTCTGTAAATGGTATCTGCAGCCGCTAAGGTTCCCCGACATCGTCTGTTTGGAGCGTTTCCAGGCACGGAAGTTCCTCCGGCCGGGGGAAAAATATCCTGCGGACACCGGTATAAGGAAGTGTCTGTAAATTACAGGAACTGCTGTGCGAACCCTGTAATCCAAGAGAAATAACTCTTTTGACGATTCCTAAGGAACGGAATACAGAACATAACCCCGCCGGAAATGACGGGGTATGTGTTGTGCGTTGTGCCTGCAGCAAAGAGGGAATCCTACTCCCTGCAGAAATCGGATTACTCTGCTGTAATATACTTGTCCAGGATCCCCTGTATGGTGCCGTCGTCGATCAGCTCCTGGAGAGCGTTGTTCACTGCCTCGTAGAGAGCTGTGTTCTCCTTGTTCATGGCTGCGGCATAATCTTCGGTGATGTACTCGGTGTCCAGGATCTTCAGGCCTTCAACCTCGTTCACGAATGCCTTGGCGGGCTCGTTGTCGATGACCACACAGTCCACCTTTCCGGTCTTCAGGGCCTGTACGGCATCCGCGCCCTTGCTGTAGCGGTCAATGGTGCCAAGTCCGGCATCTTCGATGTCCTGGGTGGTATAGATATCGCCTGTGGTATTGCGCTGTACGCCGATTACATAATTGGCGCCTTCCGCCGACAGGTCGTCCACGTTTGTGATGGGGCTGTCCTCAGCGACAATGATCACCTGCACGCCGGTGGCATAACTGATGGTGAAATCCACTTCCTCCTGGCGGTCAGGGGTGATGGTCATGCCTGCCAGGCCGATGTCTGCCTTTCCGCTTTTGACGGCTTCGGTGATGGAGTCGAATTCCATGTCGTCGATCTGCAGCTCCAGTCCCAGTTTACCGGCCACGGCTGCTGCGATCTCTGCGTCGATACCGGCTATCTGGCCGCCCTCCACATATTCATAGGGCGGGAATGCCGCGTTGGTGGCCATGGTGAGTTTCCCCTCCACGGCTGTGGTGAAGCCGTCCGCCGAAGTCCCGGCTTCACTGCCCTCTGCTTCACCGGAAGCTTCTGCGCCCTCGCCTTCGGCGGAGCCGTCATTTCCTTCGGAGCTGTCGTTGTCTTCTGGGCTGCTGTTTTCTTCGGAGCTGCTTTCTTCCTCTGAACTGCTTCCTTCTTCTGAACTGCTTTCGGCAGAGCTGTTGTCAGCGCCGCCGGCATTGTCACCTGCTGTGGGCGTGCCGCCGCAGGCTGTCATGGCCAGAGCCGTCAGAGAAGCCAGCAGCAGTGCTGTCACTTTTTTCATTTTCATAATCGTATCCTCCCAAATAAACCGGTGAGCGCATTTCTTTGCCTCTTTGTTTCGAATTACCTTGCAGCGGCGCTCCCTTGCTATACATTCTTACTTTGGCAAAGTTTTTCGCTGTGTTCTGCAGAACAATGCAGATACTAGCACTTTCTGTATATGATGTCAATGGATTTATGGGAAAAAATCAAAGAAATTTTAATAAATCTTTAAAAATATGCATATTTCGGGCAAATATACATAAATATATGCATAAAAACGGAGAATGTCTCTATTTCGCGCAGACTTTTATGTAACGCTTTATGTAAGGCGATGCGTGGGGATATTGTGTAAAGCTATATTTTGTGCTATACTGAAACCAGCTTGAAAACGGGGTGACAAGGCATTTTCTCTAATGAGATCTGGTATGACAGGCGGTTATCGCGGATCAGGCGGAAGCCGCTTTTTCCTTATAAGAAAATCCCTTGTCAAACGGACATGAAATCAGTAAGGTGCCGAAGACACTTATTACCGTAGAGGAAAATTCGGTGAAGAGGAGATTTTATGCCCGTCCCGAGTAGAAAAAACAAGGAGACGGAAGATGTATATTGCGGAAAAGACACGTTACGACAGGATGCGGTACAATCGCTGCGGGGCCAGCGGATTGAAGCTGCCGGCGGTATCGCTGGGGTTGTGGCATAATTTCGGCAGTAACGGCAGCTTTGATAATATGCTTGATATGTGCCTGACTGCTTTCGACAACGGAATCACGCATTTCGACTTGGCGAATAATTACGGCCCGATCCCAGGTGCGGCGGAGGAGAACTTCGGACGGATTCTGAAGAAGGAGCTGGGAGTGTATCGGGATGAGCTGGTGATTTCCACCAAGGCAGGATATGAAATGTGGCCGGGGCCTTACGGAGACTGGGGAAGTAAGAAATACCTGGTCGCCAGTCTGGATCAGAGCCTGCGCAGGATGGGGCTGGATTATGTGGACATTTATTACCATCACAGACCGGATCCGGAGACACCGCTGGAGGAGACAGCAGGAGCGCTGGATGGCATTGTCAGAAGCGGGAAGGCACTTTATGTGGGAATTTCCAATTACAATAAGGAGCAGACCATTGCCATTGCGCAGTTGTTTCAGAGGATGGGAACCCCGTTTATCATCAATCAGAGGCGCTACTCCATGTTTGACCGCGGGATCGAGAAGGACGGTCTCAAGGAGTATGCGGCGAAGCATGGTATCGGCATCATTACTTTCTGCCCGCTGGCCCAGGGGCTTCTGACGGACCGCTATCTGAACGGGATCCCGACAGACAGCCGAATCAGAACAGACGGGAGATTTCTGAAAGAGAATGCCGTTTCGGAGGAAACTTTGGAGAAAGTACGGGCATTGGATGCGCTGGCAAAGGAACGGGGACAGACGCTGGCACAGATGGCGCTGGCCTGGATTCTGCGGGACAAAGATATCACCAGCGTCCTGATCGGAGCGTCGAAGCCTGCCCAGATTCTGGACAATGTGGGGATGCTCTCTAATCTGCAGTTTGATGCGGCGCAGCGGGAGCGGATTGACCGGATTCTGGTCTGACGCGGTCAGGAAGGCAGCCATTCTGCGCCGGCCGGCAGGGGATAGAGTATGGACTATTGCGCATGCGCGCAGGCATCTTGCTTTCTGCGCCGGCCGGGGATAGAGGCTTAGGAAAAGGCTTCCCCGAAGGCACGGGAGGATCATAAAGAGGATGGAATGATATGGGTATTTGGAGGGAACGTCTGGCCGATGTGGATGACGACTATCTGATCGGCTTGAGCAATAAGGGAATTGTTAAACGGGCCTACAAGGATAAGGGAGAGACAGCCGCCCGGATTTTGAATATGGAAGAAGAGGCATCCGTAGAGGTGGGAGAGGAGACCGTTACGGTGCGTTATCCTCTGGGAGAGAGTAAATGCAGCTGTCCGTCCCGAAGTATGTGCCGTCATGTGGTGCATGCGATCCTGACATTGCGGGAGAGCGCACTGGCGGAGGAAAGTGCAGAGATTTTGGCTGCGGATGAAGAGCCGGGGCAGAGCGGGCCGCAGGAGAAGGAGCCTGATCCGGGTTCTGCCGGTGCGCCCAAGGAAGGAAGCTTCGGGACGGATTCCGGAGAGAGGGCGCAGATGCCGGGTTCCGTCAGGGAGGACAAGGAAGAGAACCTTGAGGCGGATTCCGGAGAGAGGATGCAGCCGCCGGATTCTGCCGGTGTGAACAAGGAAGGAAGCGCTGAAACGGATTCCGGAGAGAGGACGCAGATGCCAGGTTCCGCCAAAGGGGATAAGGAAGGAAGTTCCGAGGCGGATTTTGGAGAGAAGTCGCAGCTGCCGGGTTCCGCTAACGGCGACAAAGAAGAGAGTTCCGAAACGGATTCCGGAAAGAAAATAATACTTCAGGGTCAGAAAAAAGCGGCAGAACTGCCGGTGGGGCAGAGCGGGGCGGCAAAGCAGCCGATTCGAGATACGGCAGCAGAAGAGACACGTCCGGCCGGGAGGCAGGAGCCGGCGGCCGGCACAGTGCAAAAGTCAGCAGTATGGAAAGAAATAAACGCCTATCCATTTGCGAAGCTGAAAAGCGTACTTGGGGTTCGGCAGTTTCAGACCTTTGTCAACCAGGCGGCAGCGGGTATCCGCCCTGAGATCCGCGCTACTTCCGTGGTGACGGTTCGGCTGCCCGGACAGGGATATGTGGTTAAGCTCCTGGCACCGTTGGAATATGCCACCTGCACCTGCCACAAGAAGGAATTATGCGTACATAAGGCGGCGGCCATCCTCTGGTGTCAGCTGGAGGCGGGGACACTGACGAAGGAGATACTGCTCGGGGAGATAACACAGATCCAGGAATATGATCCGGACGGAGTAAAAAGCGCGGCGGCGCAGATGAAAACCTTTCTTGAGGAATTATTTGCCACAGGGCTTTCCCGGACCTCGCCGGATGTGCTGGACTATCTGGAACGGCTTGCCATTATCAGCCATAATGAAGGGCTGGCCAGGTTTGAAGGATATTTCCGCTCCCTTTCCGATTCTTATGACAAATATTTTGCCAGAAAGGCTTCTTTTCAGACAGAGGACCTCATGACCCGGATGACAAGGCTGTACAGAAGGGTGGAATTGCTGCGGAAGGCCGGATCGCTCCAGGATGTGGGAAAACTGGCGGGAGCGTTCCGGGCAGACTACCTTCCTGTAGGCAATCTGAATCTGATCGGAATCGCCATGGAACATTTTGAGAACCAGGCCGGATATGAGGGTGAGACCCTTTATTTTCTGGAGGAAAATACGAAGAAATGGTACACCTATACCAATGCCAGACCCATGTTCTATGATTCCCGAAAGAGGAGAGGCTATATGGAAAAAGCCCAGTCGCCCTGGGGATTGAATATTTCCTTTGAAGATATGCTGAAGGTGCGGATCCGCCTGACAGGGGCAAAATGTGACGACAGAAACCGGCTCTCTTCCAGCCAGGAGACGAAGGGGGAGATCATTGGGGAGCAGGGATTGCACATTTGGGATGTAGGAGATTGGTATTATCGGGATTTCGGCAAATTATTTTCCGATCAGATCGGGAAGCAGCAGAAGGGCTGGCTGACAGAACAGGAAAATGCAGGCACGGAGGCGGAACAGGAGGGCGGAGACCAGGGAGACGGACCGGACCGCGCCGGAAAGGGTGTGGAGCTGGTATTTGTGCAGCCGGCGTCCTGTGCGAAGGCGGAGTTTTCCCGGACAGGACAGCAGCTCACGCTTCCCCTTTATGACCGGGCGGGAAGGGAGCTCTTGGTGGAGGTGACCTATTCCAAACAGGAATCCGGCACCATCCGTTATCTGGAGAGAATCACGGAGAAGAAGCTGCCCTGTTTTCTGGGGAAGGTTTATCTGCGGGACGGACGGGTGCGGATGTATCCGGTGGATGTGATGGAGCTTAAGGAGGATTGGGAAGTGCCGGACAGCCTGGAAGAAGCGCGTCAGGAGGCAGACGTCCAAAAGGACGGCCCGCAGCAGGGAAACGATTTCTCCGGGATAGATGTCACAGGCCGAAGGAGCAAATATGAGGTTATGGAGGAGCTGGCAGAGGAGGCCGGTTCCCTGTTGGAGGATTTATACCAGAGCGGTTTTGATACGGTGCATGACAGTACACTGAAGGATATGCAAAGAAACGCGGAATTGACAGAACAATACGGCATGCGCTACCTTTCGCAACTGCTTGCGGATATGGCGGAGGAAATCGAGAAAAGCCGCCACAGGATGGAAAAGCAGCCAGCCCGTCTGGCAGAGCTGTATGTCCGTGTAAGCGAGTATCTCTACCTTGCCCGGCAGAAGACCGCCTACGACAGGGGACAGAGTTATTATATATAGAACAGGGCGCGCCATTCCTGGTACCGAGGCGGATTGGAGCGGAACAAAATGTCATAAATAACAATAGAAAACAGCGAATGCCCATGCCAGTGCCCAGAGGATTTGCGGACGCATCTCTAAGCGGCCGGAAATACTCTGCCGTGACTGGTACTGGTATGGGCACAATGCGCGAAGAACACGCGCATGGCGGAACTGGAATAGGAGGAAAAGCGATGATTAACCCGCAAAATCAAAGGACCGAAAAAATTATTGAGACCCTGGAACAGATGAATTTGTTTTCGGGAGACGAGATCACCCTGATGGAGGATTTCCTGAACGGGGCAGTGGAGGAGCAGAACCTGGAAAAGCTGGCCTTTCATGATTTAACCACGGCGCAGAATGACACGGCGGCGAAAATGCGCGGCCTGGCCCAGGAGATGGTGAACAGAGGCAGATACGAGGAAGCCCTCAAGCTGGGCAAAATCCTGTTTGCCGCAGGCTTTTCAACCTGCCATGAGATGATGCCCATGACCAGCTACTATTCCTTTGACCCAAATATGCTGCTGGTGCAGGAGCCGGAGAAAAAAGCGGCGGTTTACGCCGCCAAGATCGCGATGAACGAATACCAGATCAGCCGCTACTGCATCAAGAATCTGGAGAAGATAGCGGGGGGAGATCCGGATGTGATCCGGAAGGCGGTTCCCTATCAGAAGAATAAATTCGATAACGGTAAATTGATATTGCTGACGGTCTATTTCTGGATGAAATATCCCAATCGAAGGCTGGAAGAAAAGGGCGCCGAGAGCAAGAGCGGCGGTTTTCTGGCAGGCGTTGGGAAGCTTTTGGGGAAGGGAGAAGCCGAGAAGGAATCTGCGGTTGAAATCAGCGCAGAGGACGGGGCTCTTCTGAAGGAATACGGAGATATCCTGGTGAACAGCCTCCACAATCTCTACAGAAACCAGATGTCCCGGCTGGAGGTGGCTGAGCTCATGAATGCGGTGGAGCGGGACGGGGTGGATGAGGGGATCCTGAGAAAGGCCAGCCCCAATCTGGCCGTGGAACGCTTTATGCTGCGCATTCTGGGAGGCATGGCTTTTGTGAATTATAACCAGCATTATCGGCTGCGGAATATGGTGAAGATCTGCCTGGCAGCAGGGGGAGAGACCATGCTGGATATCATGGACAATGTAGACATCCGGGGAGAGCTGAACAAACAGGGCGGGAGCTTCGATCAGCTGTTCTCCTTCGACTGCAGGAAGCTGATAAAGTGGGCAGCTGCCAAGGGGAAGACAGAGATTTTGAGAGAGCAGTTTACCAGGAACCAGGACGCATATCTGAAACATATGAACAAGGCGGATTTTGATACTTATAACCGGATGAACGGCATTTTGAGAGAGCAGGACCCTGTTCTGTACAAGGAGAGGATGGGGAAAGAGATCTACAGAATGCAGGCCAAGGTGGTGCAGGCTTTTGTAGAGATCGTGGATGTGCAGCTGGGCAATACGGTGCGTGCCTATTTAAACGGCGAGGCGGGAATCGAGACTCTCTATGCCTGTGAGGATAAATTGCAGACAGGCGGAAACCGTTGGTCAAGCAAGCAGCTGAATATTCTGCAGAGCTATCAGAACGGATACGGTTACGATGCGCTCAGCAACCGCTGCGAGTGCTTCTGGATGGTGTATCGGGGAAGCAATTATAATTATCTGCGGGAAGCAAATAAAATCAAGGCGCTCACTGTGAAGCGTCTGTTTGGATCGGTGGATTCGGAAGGACTGGATCTGAAACATCAGTTGTACGGATATTCGGACATTTATGATTCCTTCTATTCGGATCAGTCGAAAGAGGAATTTCAGACCGGGGCAAAGCCGGTTTTCCTGGCGTATCTGGAGACAAGGCGGGAAGATACCATTGCCGCTTTCAAGGAGGCTTCCAGCAACGGCAGGTGCCTGGGCGTCCAGGTTCTGGCACAGCGTCCGGAGGAAAATAAGGCACAATTGCTGGAATACGCCCAGGACAGTTCCAAGGCTGTGCGCGAGGTGCTGCTGGATGCTCTTTATCAGCAAAAAGGCTGGGAGGAAGATATTTATAAGCTCCTTGCATCCAAAAAGGCGGCGGAGCGGGAGATTGCCATCCGTGTACTGACAAAATGGGATGAAGAAAAATACAGCGCTGTTCTGACCCAGGCTCTGGATAAGGAGAAGAATGGGAAGGTGAAGACCTTGCTGGAAACCGTACTGCATGTGAACAGCGAGGGCAGCGGCGGAGGAGATAAGGCTGTCACACAGGAAGATTTGGTGAAGGAGCTCCACAAGGGCGGCAAGAAACGCAGCCTGGCCTGGGCATATGAGACACCTTTTTCCACGGTACATAAGAAAGACGGCACAGAGGCGCCGGAAGAGTATCTGCAGGCTGTTCTCCTGTGCTATGCAGGGATGGCGCCCTGCGGTGTGAACGCTAATGCGGCGGTGCTGGCGGAAGGACTGGACCAGCGGGAGTTCGCCGTCTATGCCAATGAGCTTTTTGATAAGTGGATGGAGGCAGGAGCGGAGTCCAAGAAACGCTGGGTACTCTATGCGGCATCGATCCACGGCGGCGACGAAATCGTGAAGAAGCTTCATCATCAGATCCAGGAATGGCCCAACGCCGCCAGAGGAGCCATCGCATCGGAGGCGGTGCAGGCGCTGGCCCTGAGCCCCCAGCCGCAGGCCCTTTTGATTGTAGACGGTATTTCGCGTAAATTCAAATTCAAACAGGTGAAGGCGGCAGCGGGGAAGGCCCTGGAATTTGCTGCTTCCCAGCTGGGCATCACCACGGAGGAGCTGGCGGACAGAATCGTGCCTGACCTGGGCTTCAATGAAAATATGGAGCGGGTATTCGACTATGGAGAGAGGAAGTTCACCGTAGCCATCACCACGGCCCTGGAGATCGAGGTCTTCGATGAGAACGGCAAGAAATTGAAAAACCTCCCTGCGCCGGGTAAGCGGGACGATGAGGCGAAGGCGCCTGCGGCTTACGAAGAATTCAAACAGATGAAGAAGCAGATGAAGACCACCGTGAGCAGCCAGAAGATGCGTCTGGAGATGGCACTCTCTACCGGGCGGCAGTGGAGCGTGGAAGCCTGGAAGAAACTTTTTGTAAAAAATCCCATCATGCATCAGTTTGCCACCGGGCTGATCTGGGGCATCTATGAGGAGCGGAAGCTGGTGTCCACCTTCCGGTATATGGAGGACGGTTCCTTTAATACTGAGGACGAGGACGAGTTTGAGTTGCCGGAAGACGCTGCCGGGGCGGCGCAGGGAAAGACTGCAGATGCTGTGCAGAGCGGGGAGGCTGATCCGGCCGACGGCACAGCACAGGCGGCAGTAAGGCCTATGATCGGGCTGGTGCACCCCATCGAACTGTCGGAAGACTCCCTGAAAACCTGGAAAGAACAGCTGGAGGATTATGAGATCATCCAACCCGTGGAGCAGCTGGAGCGGCCGGTGTACTACAGGACCGAAGAGGAGGAGAACCAGACTGCCCTGGAACGTTTTGGCGGCTGCATCGTCAATGATCTGTCTCTGGGCGGGAAGCTGCAGACCCTTGGATGGTATCGGGGCTCCGTCCAGGATGCCGGAGGTTTCTACAGTTATTACAGAGAGGATAAGGAGCTGGGACTGGGAGTGGAGCTCCATTTCTCCGGAAGTTACGTAGGCGGCGGGAATGAGGATGTGACGGTTTATGAGGCCAGGTTCTATAATGCCGGCGGCACGATCCTGTCCGAGAACAGCGGCGTGATGAAGGCGAATATCAAGCGGGGCAGCTATGTGTACGATGAAGCCAACGATACCAATTCCTATCTCTTGAAGGAGATCCCGGAGAGGTATTTCAGTGAGATCGTGCTGCAGCTGGCCAGAGTTACGGCTGCCAGCAAGGAGAAGAATGCGAACTGGAAGGCGCAGAGATAAGCCATAACATTTCCGGGAAGGAAGACAGCCATGGATGCCATAATGTGGAGGAAGTGATCTGCTTTTTTGCGATCAGCAACGGCCTTTCCTATGGAGAGGCCAGACAGCTGATTGAGAGGGCGCCCCTTAATTCCTCAAGTTTCTTTACATTTCCTTTGGGGCAATCAGGTTCACATGGTAGTCCGGTGCGTGTGCTAAAATGTCATCGTCCACATTGGAATACATTTCTTTTAGGGAGAGCGGCGCATCCCAGCCGTCTGATCCAAAATATATTACAAGAGATAATACGAGTAAACAGAAGCAAATTCCGAGGGTATATAAGACAGACAGGAGGCGCAAAGCATGAAAATTATAAAAGATACCACGCCGGCAGAGGACGGGTTTCGGATGCCGGCGGAATACGAACGGCACCATGGCTGTATTATGATATTTCCGGAGCGGGCGGACTCCTGGCAGTACGGCGGCTATGCGGCCAGAAAAGCCTTTGTGCAGATCGCGGAGGCCATTGCTGCTTCGGAGTCCGTGACAGTCTGTGCCGGGGCCGGGCAGTATGACAATGCCAGAGCCCTTCTGCCGGATCATATCCGGGTGGTGGAGATGTCCTCCAACGATGCCTGGGCCAGGGACTACGCCCCCACTTTTGTGAAAAACGATCAGGGACAGATCCGGGGCATCGACTGGGGATTTAATGCCTGGGGCGGGCTGGTTGACGGCCTGTATTTTCCATGGGACAAGGATAACCAGATGGCGCGGAAGCTCTGTGACCTGCTGGGGAAGGATGTCTACGACAAGAGAGATTTCATCCTGGAGGGGGGCTCCATTCATGTAGACGGAGAGGGAACCTGCATGGTGACGGAATGCTGCCTGCTCAGCAAGGGACGCAATCCCCACTTGTCCAGGGAAGAGATAGAGAGGGTATTACGGCAATATTTAAACGTTTCTAAAATACTCTGGCTGCCCTTCGGAATCTACAATGATGAGACAAACGGCCATATCGACAATATCTGCGCCTTTACTGCGCCGGGGGAAGTGGTGTTGGCCTGGACGGAAGATGAAGGGGATGTACAGTATGCCATATCCAGGGCCTGCCTTGCGTATCTGGAGGGGGAAGCGGATGCGAAGGGCAGAAAGCTTAAGGTGCATAAGCTGCCGCTGCCGAAGCCGGTGACGATCACGGAGGAAGAGTGCATGGGGCTGGATGCCTGCGGTGACGAACCCACCCGCCGCCCGGGAGAGCGGCTGGCGGCCTCCTATGTGAATTTCTATATCGCAAATGACCGGATCGTGATGCCCGGATTCGGGGATCCGGCGGACAGGGAGGCGAAAGAGATTTTGCAGGGGCTGTTTCCGGACCGGGAGGTGGTGCAGATTTATACCAGGGATATTCTTATCGGCGGCGGAAATATTCACTGTATTACGCAGCAGATACCGGATTTTTATTGAAAAAATTTGCGAATTGACAGTCTAAAAATTGTATAGTAAAATAAAAAATGAAAAGATATCTTCCGGAGATAGGCAAATCCTTGGTACATGGAATGGGGAAGTTTATTATGTAGAAGTTACAGAGGTTATAGAACCGCCATATGCCGTATATGCTTTAGGTGACCAAGTAAAAACAAAGACATTCCTTTTTACTAAAGAGAATATCTTTGGGGTGGAGGAAAAGTTATTTGCAGTAACTGCGACATTAAAGTGGATAAAAAATGATAAAATCACATCGTTTGTGTGTAGCAAGGAAGTATATAATTCGCTTGTATATACTTCGTGGGAGCCGGGATATGCTATACAAACCAATGGAGTATGGGCGCGTGTGCTAAATGTAATATGGGAAAATGGCGAGTCAGAAAGTATATACTTTTTTGGCGGACTATTGACCATTGACGGAAAAGATACTGTTGATATTTCCTGCTCGTTATCTCTTGAATAATGATAAAAATGACAAATAAAAGGCATGTTTTAGGTATTGGGGTCTGTATTCTTTTCTTGGGGATTGCGTGTTTTGTGATTCTGAGAACAGAGAAACCCGGAGGAGAAGAGATTCGTTTTGAGAATCAATTTACTGATAATGAAAAAGAGAATGTTCATTATCAGTATTTGGAGAAATATTTGGCTTTGATGCTTGAGCGTACAGGCAGTGTTTCGGATTGTGAAGTGGAGATAAACCATTCGGAAGGTAAGGTTGTTGGAGTTGATGTTGGGTTTGCAATGTCGGAGAGCAATAGTGGAAATGAGGCTATGAAGGCTGATATAGCAGAGTATTTTTCTAAGGCGCTTGATGTTAGCGAGGACAACATTGTAATATCTGTCCATTAATTAATCTTTTCATAAAATATCAGCGGGTTTCGGAGTGTTCCGGAACCCGCTGTGTATGTCAGTCAGGAGTTCGGATTCAGATTCAAAAAAGGCAGACAGAAATAGAATTACGACAGGGAGGCAAATCAATGGAATCCTATAGACCACATCCGGAACAGGTAACCGTGGCGGCGGTACAGATGTACTGCAACCGTTCCAGAGAAGAGAATCTGGCTGCGGCGGAGAATATGATCGGGGAAGCCGCGGAAAAGGGAGCGCAGATTATTCTGCTGCCGGAGCTTTTTGAGACCTGGTACTTTTGCCAGGAGCGGAATTATGCCTCCTACGGGCTGGCCAGGACAAGGGAAGAAAGCCCGGCGTTACGGCGTCTGAGCGAGACGGCGGCCCGGCTTAAGGTGGTATTGCCGGTGAGCTTTTTTGAGCGGGAGCAAAATGTGACGTACAATTCCGTGGCAATCATTGACGCGGACGGCCGGATTTTGGGGGTGTACCGCAAGACCCATATACCGGATGATCATTTTTATCAGGAAAAATTCTATTTTACGCCGGGAAATACCGGCTTTCGGGTGTGGGATACAGCCTATGGGCGGATCGGCGTGGGAATTTGCTGGGACCAGTGGTTCCCGGAGAGCGCCCGCTGCATGGCCCTGCAGGGAGCGCAGCTGTTGTTGTATCCCACGGCCATCGGTTCTGAGCCCATTATCGAATGCGACAGCATGCCCCACTGGCGGCGCTGTATGCAGGGACACGCTGCCGCAAATGTAGTGCCCGTCATCGCCGCCAACCGTATCGGGGAGGAGCGGGTTACGCCTTCCCGGGAGAATAACGGGCAGGAATCCGCCTTGACCTTTTACGGCTCCTCCTTTATCACGGACGAGACCGGGGAGATCCTGGAGGATGCGGGCAGGACGCAGGAGAAAGTGATCCTGCACACCTTTGACCTGAGGGCCATCGAGGAGCTGCGCTTCAGCTGGGGGTTGTTTCGGGACAGAAGACCTGAGATGTATGGGGAGATTACGGGGGGATAAGGGCGTTATACCATAATTCCGTGCGTTTCTGCGCACATGGAGTCAGAAGTTGACCAAGTGGTTGTGAGTCAACTATAGCATGAGCACAGCAACGCAGCCTTACTCCACCATCTTCGCATTCGGATAAATCCGCTCCATCCTCTCATCCGGAAAATGTTCATCCAGAAAAGCATTGAGCGGATCCCCATCCGTCTCCTCCGAGCTCACCTGCCCGTTTTCCGGCTGCACGGAGACAGTATTTCGCTCCGTATACCTGGCCAGAGCCAGCGACGACAGGATCATATTAAAAATCATAAAGACAATCATACAATTGCACAGAATCTTCCCGGTCCGGGGCGGAATCCTTTCCACCAGGCCGGACAGGCGGGGGTAGATGACCTTCAGCCAGACCACGGCGGCGATTCCCCAGAAAAAGCAGTACAGCAGGTTAATGCGCCCGCCCAGATTGAAGGCGAAGCCGCTGTAATCCCAGAACACGGTGCCGAACACCAGCTCGGTGAACACGCTGCAGACATATTCGTATGCACCGCCCAACAGCGTGCCCGCCATAAATATGTACCGATCGCTTTTATTGCGGTAGCGATACAGGAAAAGGGTCAGCAGCGCACAGCCAAGTCCCCATACGATGCTGAAGGGACCGTAGACCACACTGCTGCGGCTCATCAGGATTCCGGTGGTTGCAAGGCAGAAGACGGTCTCCGTGATATCTCCCAAAAAGGCGCCGATGAAAAACAGGGACACCAGCTTGTAAAAGGAGCAGCCCTCCGCGAAGACCGCGGGTTTTGCAGCGGATTGCCGGGACTGGGCCTTCAGCTCCGCGGCCAGCGATTCCTCATCGATGGCGGGGAAGGACCGCTGCATACGTTTCCGGACATAGGCGGTCAGCCTGTTTTCCAGCAGCCGGGAGGATTTGCGCATTTCTTCGGAAAGTCTTGCCAGACGCCTGGCAGTTATTTTCATATTCAAAACGGCCATGGCGGTGGTGATAAAGTCCAGAACCAGCAATCCGACAGCCGTCCACTGCGCCGCTATGGTCACCGGCCGGGGAATTATCCGGAAAATCCCGCACAGCAGAGGGTTTGTTACCAGCATGGTCAGCAGCGCCAGCCCGCCCCAAAGCAACGCATAACGGGCACAGACATAGCCGCTTAAATTCCACTTGATATCCGAATAATCCCATAATTTTTTCCGGAAAATCTTCTCCATAGCCATGCCGGTGGCGTATTCCAGCAAAGTGGCCAGCACCATGCCTCCCAGGAAGAGGAAAAAGGGATTGGCCGTCAGTTCCGGGAGAAAGATACAGAACAGCACGGCGCCGAAGCCGTAAATGGGGCACAGAGGACTGTTTACGAAACCTCTGTTTACAAATTTTCTGCGGCATATGGCGGCATAGCATACTTCAATGCACCATCCCGCGAAGGAATACACGAAAAAGAGCCATACAATATCCGTTAAACTATACATCATCATCTTTTGTCCTCACTTTAAGAATACGGTATTTTACTATAATTACAGGTGCGTCTTCTCATAGGGAATCAGAAACTGATGCAATGTTCTTCTGAGTTAACGCATAATTGAGCAAAGTGCGCTCATTTTGGAGCCTGCTGTCAAAGCAGCCGCTTTGATTGCCAAGCACTTGATTGGATGCTTGGGATTTCGTGCAAGAGATGTCCGAAAGCGTCTTGCGGTGCTGACGAGTGAACAGTAAATATTCTACCATAAGCTGCAAGAAAAAGAAAGATTCCCTCTTGACAATCGGTGAAACCTGCTATAACATAATACAAAGGTACCTAACAAATCAAGGCGCCGGCGTCAGTTGCATATTAACTTTATTGCCGGCACAAATAGAATCGGAGGAAGAAACCCATGACAGACAGAGAACCCAGTATGACGCCGAATGCGCCAGTCGGCGCGCGTTCCGGCTGCTGTCACTGCAAGGGCCTGGCATATGAGAAGGACAACTTATACAGTCTCATGCGGGCATGCGGCCATCATCTATATGTGCGTTCCGGCAGGAGCGCAGGCCAGGGGCGGATCCTGGCTATTTTGCTGGAAAAAAGGAGCATGACCCAGAAGGAACTTCAGGACATCCTGCGGATACAGCCGGGGTCCCTGAGCGAGATTGTGGCCAAGCTTGAGGAGAAGGGGCTGGTCCGGCGGCAGAAGGATGAGGAAGACAGACGCAGAAGCGTGATAGAATTAACGGAGACAGGAAGGGAGGAGGCCCTGCTGCAGGAGCGGCAGGATGACGGCTCTCCCACTTTCGGGGCATTGAACGAACAGGAGCAGGAAGCCATGAAGGCCATGCTGCGGAAGCTTTTGGAGAGCTGGAAATAAGGTTGGAGGAAAGCGGGAGGTACGGACGCGGTGAAATTCATACTTTCTTATGTAAAAAAATACCGGTTCATGGTGGCTGTGGGTATGCTGGTGAAGCTGTCGGCCGCCGTGGCCGAACTGATGCTGCCCTATGTATTGGAGCATCTGGTGGACGATGTGGCGCCCCTGCGGAATATGGGACTGATCTTCGCCTGGGGCGGCGTGATGCTGCTGTTGGTGGTGTATGTGCGCCAGGCAAATGTAAAGGCCAACCGGATGGCGGTGCGGGTGGCGAAAAACAGCATATACGAGATCCGCAGAGATTTGTTCTGGAAATCGGTCAATCTCTCCGGCGGCCAGCTGGACGAATTCGGGCTGCCCTCCCTGAATTCCCGGATGACATCGGATTCTTACAATCTCCAGAGCTTTATCCAGTCCAGCCAGACTATGGGGATCCGGTCGCCGATTTTGCTGTTGGGCGGGATTTCCATCACCCTGACTATGGATGTGGGCCTGGCGTCCATTCTCTGCATCATGGCCCCGATTCTAATCGTGGCCGTGGTATGTGTGTCCATGAAGGGCATCCCCCTTTATGATAAAGTCCAGCGGAGCATGGATGATATCGTGCGTATCATGCGGGAAAATATCACCGGAATCCGGGTGGTGAAGGCGCTTTCCAAGGAGGACTATGAAATGCGCCGTTTTGACCAGAGCAACAGAGAGATGGAGCGCCGGGATATCAAGGCCGGTATCATTATGGCGCTGCCCGGGCCTATCATGACCTTTATGCTGAATATAGGATTGACCATCGTGGTCATCGTAGGCGCTTACAGGGTGAACGGAGGAATGACCCAGCCGGGGGTGATTCTGGCTTTTTTGACCTATTTTAATATGATTCTGATGGGCGTCATGGGACTGAACCGGATCTTCATGATGATGTCCAAGGCCAATGCCTCTGCCCACCGTATTGCAGCCGTGGTTGGGACGCAGGATGAGCTGGTGCCTGTGCCGGCCGAAGAAGCGGCCGCCACGGCCAGAGAGGAATATATTGTTTTTGAAAATGTGGCATTCAGCTACGGGAAAAGCGATCATCCGGCGGAAGAGAGCGATGCGTCCAGGGAAAAGTTCGACGGACTGGAGCGTCAGAAGTGTCTGGAAAATATTGACTTTGCTGTCAAAAAGGGCGGCTCCCTGGGGATCATCGGCGCTACCGGCTGCGGCAAGACCACCATTATCAATCTCCTGATGCGCTTTTACGATGCGGATGAGGGGCATATCTTCATCGGCGGTAAGGACGTGCGCTCTTACGATAAGGATGAACTGCACAGACTCTTCGGGGTGGTATTTCAGAACGACGTGATCTTTGCGGATTCCCTGCAGGAGAATATCTCTTTCGGGCGGGATGTGACGATGGAGGAGCTGGAGAAGGCTGCCGGGGACGCCATGGCCAGGGAGTTTATTGAAAATTATGAGGATACATATGAACATAAAGCCGTAGTCAGAGGAGCGAACTTAAGCGGCGGCCAGCGCCAGAGAGTGCTCATTGCCAGAGCGTTGGCAGCGGCGCCCCAGATTCTGGTGCTGGACGATTCCTCCAGCGCTCTGGATTATAAGACGGATGCGGCCCTGCGCAGGGCTATCAGGGAGCATCATGGGGATACCACCACCATCATTATCGCGCAGAGGATCAGCTCCATTATGGGACTGGATGAAATCATCATGCTGGACGAAGGCAGGATCATCGGATACGGTACCCATGAGGAACTGCTGGAGTGCTGCGCCATGTACCGGGAGATCTATCGGACCCAGATGGGGAGCGTGTGAGACTCGGGGTGCAGCGTCTAAAGAGCAGGCGCAGCGTCTAAAGAGCAGGGATTGGTATGAGACATTTCCGACAATGCCGCCGCCAGGGCGGGTTCGGCGGAAAATATATAATATAAGCGGTTGCGGCAGAAAGAGCCGCCGCGGGAAAGGGAGAATCTATGGCAGCCAGAGATACGATCCGGAAAAAGCCCAGGGACACGAAGGGCACATTTAAGAGACTGATTGCGTATATCGGCTATTACAAATGGATATTACTGTTTGTCTTTGCCCTGTGCTTTACCAGCAATGTGCTGGCGCTGCTGGGGCCAAGCATGGCAGGCTCCGCCATCAACGAGGCGGCAGCCGGTCCGGGGAAAGTGAATTTTGACAGAGTGTTTTACTACGCGGGAAGGATGCTGTTCTGCTATGTATGCTCCTCCCTGATCACGGTGGCTATCAATATCATCATGATGTATGTCAGCAAAGGCATCGCGAAGAGGATGCGGGGAAATGTATTCGACAAGCTGATGCGGATGCCTGTGGGGTATTTCGACAGGAACCAGGCCGGGGATATTATCAGCCGCGTGTCTTACGATATCGATGTAGTCAGTACCTGCCTGGCCACGGATGTGGTACAGATTCTGACCAGCCTGGTCACAGTGGCGGGATCCTTTGCCATGATGCTCTATATCTCGCCCATGCTGGCCGCCGTGGTGGTGGTGACGATTCCGGCTGCCGTGATTTATGTGACGAAAATGCGCACCATCACACAACCGAGATTTGTAAAACGTTCTAAAAATTACGGAATTATGAATGGCTTCGTGGAAGAAATGTTCTCCGGGCAGAAGACCATCATGGCCTATGCCTATGAAAACCGGGTGGCGGAGAATTTTGACAGAATCAACCAGGATGCGGCGGATGCCTATTACAATGCGGACTACTACGGGATCACCATGGGCCCTACAGTGAATTCCATCAACAATCTGGGGCTGAGCCTGATCGCCGTATTCGGCTCTCTCCTGTACATGGGCGGACGGATTTCTCTGGGGCAGATTTCGTCATTTGTACTGTATTCCCGGAAATTTTCCGGCCCCATCAATGAGATCGCCAATATTACCAATGAACTGTATTCCGCCCTGGCGGCTGCGGAGCGGGTGTTCGGCCTGCTGGACGAGGAAGAGGAACCGGGCGACAGAGAAGAGGCCGCGCTTCTTACGGATGTCAGGGGAAATGTGGAACTGCAGAACGTATTCTTCGGATACGAGAAAAATAAAACCATCATCCACAATCTGAGTCTGCGGGCCGAGGCAGGAAAGCTTGTGGCCATAGTGGGACCTACCGGCGCAGGCAAGACTACCATCATCAATCTTCTGATGCGATTCTACGATGTGGACGAGGGAAGCATTTTAGTAGAAGGCAGTGATACCAGAGAGTATACCAGGCGGAGTCTGCGCGGAGCTTATGCCATGGTGCTTCAGGACACCTGGGTATTTCGGGGGACGATTTTTGACAATATTGCCTACGGAAAGGAGGGCGCAACCATGAAGGAGGTGGTGGCTGCAGCCAAGGCTGCCCATATTCATTCCTTTATCATGCGTCTGCCTCACGGCTACGAAACGGTGATCAGCGAGGACGGCGGCAATATATCCAAGGGACAGAAACAGCTGTTGACCATTGCCAGGGCCATGCTTTACGACGCGCGGATGCTGATTTTAGACGAGGCCACCTCCAATGTGGACACCAGTACGGAGCGCAGAATCCAGAAAGCCATGCGCGAGCTGATGAAGGATAAAACCTGTTTTGTAATCGCGCACCGTCTCTCTACCATTCAGAATGCGGACCATATTCTGGTAATTGACCACGGGGATGTAGTGGAACAGGGGAACCATCAAAGCCTCATGGAGCGAAAAGGTTTTTACTATAAATTATATGCATCTCAATTTGAATAGCTTTTGAATCGATTTGGAATAGCTTCTGAAAAGATCGTGGACAGCGTCTGATCCCGCCGGGGGTGCCTTATTTGGGCATACGGCGGGATTCTTTTTTCTTCCTTATATTATATTGAGCTTAAAGATAAAAAAATAAACCGCATAATAAGTGTTATGCGGTAAAAAGAGGATAAAAGTCCAAGGAAAATTTAAAGAAAAAGAAATTTGCATAGCTTTTTGACGCATCCTTTGACTGGTGATTTGGTATAGTGAATGTAAAGAAAAGCAGGAAATACCAGCAATTCCGGCAAATTAGCATGAAATTTTGTTTTTTATATTTTTACCGCATAACACTTATTACGTGGTAAACAGGGAGCGCAGAGGCGAGGAACAGGAATGACAGAAAAGGAACTGCATAAACTGCGGCGGCATGACCTGCTTCAGCTATTGCTGGCACAGGGCAGAGAGGCGGCGCAGCTTCAGGCGCAGATTGACGATATGACTGCGCAGCTGGAGACCGCGCAGGAGACGAACAGTCGCTTTATAGGCCGCCTGGATGACAAGGATGCCCAGATCGAGAAGCTGAAAGGCCGTCTGGACGAAAAGGATCTCCAGGTTAAGACATTCAAGGAACGCCTGAAGGAGAAAGACATCCGGATAGACAGATTAAAGGGACGGCTGGACCAGAAGGACGAACAGATAGAGGCCCTTCGGAAAGTCATAGAAGAATACCGATCCGGCAGGATATTTGAAATGGAAGGCGACATTTCTATTGCGGAAATAGCGCGGAAGCTGGAAGGTATTTTTGCGGCGGCGCAGAAAGCTGTGGATCAATATCTGGACGATGTCAGGGGCACGATGGAGGGCGGAGAAGACGCGGCAGATGACGGAGAACGGGAAGTTTGTGACAACGCTCCCGCCGCGGCAGCAGGAAGCAATGATACAGGGGAGCAGAATGAAGAAGAGACAGATAGAAGTGGAGGCCCCGACGCTTGAACAGCTGGAAGCGGAGCTGAAAAAGGAGCAATACAAACGGAATTATGGGCGGGTACTGCGAAGTACGATATTCTCCCTTCTGGTAGTGGCAGCGGCCTCGGTACTGATAGCGGTATTGCTGCTTCCGGTACTGCAGATCAACGGAACATCCATGACGGAGACATTGCAGGACGGGAATATCGTAGTGGCGCTGAACAGCAAGAAATTCAGCACGGGTGATGTGATCGCATTTTACTATAACAACAATATCCTGGTAAAGCGGGTGATCGCGGCGGCAGGAGACTGGGTGGATATAGACGAGGAAGGAAATGTATATGTTAACGGAGAGCTGCTGGAGGAACCTTATATATCGGAAAAAGCTCTTGGGGACTGCAACATAACATTACCCTACCAGGTGCCGGACGGGAAATGCTTTGTCATGGGAGACCACAGGGCAACCAGCATAGACAGCCGAAATACGGCGGTGGGGTGTATCAGCGACGGCGTAGTGGTGGGCAGGATTCTCTTGAGAGTCTGGCCGCTGGAGGAAGCAGGATTTATCAATTAGACCCGGGCAGCAGACGGGTTGATACAAGGAAGGAGACAGCACAATGGAATCTTTGAAGAAACAGGCTGCAAAACTATTGGGTGAGCAGAAAAAATACAGGCGCTGGCTGACAATATTTCTCGGCCTTGCCATTGTGGTAACGCTGGGCACCGTCGCCGCACTGAAGATGAACGGCCAGGCCCTCAGCCACAAACAGAAGGTGCTGAAATGCGCGCTGGAGCTGCATGAGCATACGGAGGAATGCTATGAAAGTGATCCGGAATCCGGGGAGAAGACCCTAATCTGCGGCTATGCGGATTATGCGGTGCATACCCACAATGACGATTGCTACGATGGGGACGGAGAGCTGGTCTGCCAACTGGACGAGGTGGAAGCCCATATCCATGAGGAAAGCTGCTACGAGGAAGAGCAGGTTCTGATCTGTGAGCTGCAGGAATCCAAAGGACATGTGCACACGGACAGCTGTAAAGCCCTGATATGTGAGAAAGAGGAGAGCAAAGGCCACAAGCATACTGACAGCTGCAAAGTATTGACCTGTGAGAAAACAGAGGGCCAGGGCCACACTCATACGGAAAGCTGCCGGAAGCTGATATGCGAGAAGGCGGAGACAGAAGGCCATCAGCATACAGACGCGTGCCGTACCATGACCCGTGGGGATCTGATCTGTGAAAATACAGAGGAAGGCCATGAACATACAGATGATTGCTACCAGCAGACAGAGAACATAACCTGCGGATTGGAAGAGGCAGAAGGCCATACCCACACGGATGCCTGCTATGACGCTCATGGCTGTGGTCTGGAAGAGGCGGAAGGCCACACCCATACAGAAAGCTGCTATGATCCTCATGGTTGCAAACTGGAAGAGGGCGAAGGCCACACCCATACAGAAAGCTGCTATGACCCTCATGCCTGCAAATTGGAAGAAGGCGAAGGCCATACCCATACGGAAAAATGCTATGAGACCGTCAAAACCGTGATCTGCGGCAAGCTGGAACTGCACACGCACATCACTGCGGAAGAGGCAGAAGAGGGCGAAGAGAGCTGTTACGATACGGAAGGAAAACTGATCTGCAAGATTCCGGAGCTGAAGGAGCATGTACATGGCGAGGACTGCTTTGAAACCATGGAACTGACCAAAGAGGAAGTAGAGGCGATGAAGAACAGCTCCGCAGAATCGGAAGAAGGCAATACGGATGCCTCCGGCGACGGAGAAGAAGACAGTACGAAAGCTTCCGGCGACGGAGAAGAGGATAATGCAAAAGCCTCCGGGGCTGCAAAGGACGATAATGCCGGAACGGAAAGCGCCGAAGGAGGAGAAACAGATAAGGCAGGAGAGAACGCAGCGAATAATGGAAATACTCCGGAGGACGGAGACGTCGCTGCGGACGGAATGTTCCGGAAAGTCTTTGAAGACGAACATATGAAGGTGGTAGCGGAATATGACAGCGCTGCCGGGATTCCGGAAGAGGCAGAACTATTTGCGGAACCGGAAGGTAAGGACGGCACGCCAGACTCTGCGGGAACAGCATCTGGCACTACAACACCGGAAACAGAATCAGATGCCGGCGTAGAAGCACCGGAGGCAGGATCCGGCTTAGAGGCGCCGGAAGCAGAAAGCGGTGCCGGAACGCCCGGAGCGGAAAACAATGCCGAAATACCTGAAGCAAAAAACAGTGCCGAAACACCCGAAGCAGAAAGCGGTGTCGAAACACCCGAAGCAGAAAATGGTTCCGAAACGCAGGGAGCCGATTCAGGTTCAAATGATTCACAGGCAGAGGAAACAGTTCCGGATGCTGCAGCTCCGACAACGGAGACAGAGAGTCCGCAAGCAAGGAAGAATACATCGGGTGTCATAGTACCGGAAAGTAAAATAGCATTTGGCGTACAAAGCAGGATAGAGACAGTGTCAGAAATCAAGACGCCGGAGTCCGCAACTGCGTCAGAAAGTGGTGCGGATACAGAAAGTGCTGGGAATGCAAAAGGTGTTGCAGATACAGGAAGCGATGCGGCAGCAGAGTCCGGAACAACGGCGGCTCAGGAAGAGAAGGCAGATCAGTCCCAAGCAGCAGAAAAGGTGACGGAAGAAATAACCTACCGATTCGGCTTCAGAGTGAACGGAGAAGAGATCACGCCTAAGGGAACCGTGACTTTTACAGTATGGAATCTGGATGAGGAAGACAGCGAGCCGGAGACAATCGTATACTCCGCGGGAGATAATTTGGAGTCTCTGAAGGTGACTTTGCGGAAAGTGGCAGAGCAGGTGAAAAGCGCCGAGTGTCGGAGAGTTTATGAAGACGAAGAAATCAGGGTGATTGCGGAATATGAGCTTACAGCTGAAATTCCTGACGAAGCGAAGCTGATTGTAGAAAAAATTACAGATGAAGAGCATTTCCAGGAATGTGAGGCTGAATTACAGACGCATTTGGGAAATGATGAAGCCACTATGGATATGCTTTTAAAGATAGGCTTCTATATTGGGGATGAAGAGATTGAACCCAAAGATACTGTTTCGATTTCAATTCAGTTTTTGAATAATGATAGTATCGCGGAAGGAGATCCGATTAATATAATTCACTTCGCGAAAGACAAAACGGAGGTGTTGAGCGGAAGCGATATTGATGAAGAAGGAACTACTACTTTTGTGACGGATTCATTCTCCGATTTTGGCATAATGAATATGCAGGCGGCGGCAGAAATATCGGGCTTATTTGGCGTAAGCATAGCGCAGCAGAATAAACGGATTCCCATTTATGAAAAAGACGGAAATGATTGGCTAGAGGTCAGTTTGTCTCCTCTGGATCTGACTTCCCTTGAAAACAATTTGCTGGCGGGGATTACGGGGGATGGATATTATATTATAGTGGATGCATTCACAGATTATCTTACAGGTTATGATGCCAGCAAACTTACTGTTTGGGATGATGAAACCGGTAGTACTCCAACGGATGCCAAGTGGATTGCGTACTCTACGGACAAGGGAAATACAATTACAACTGTAAATGTTCAAGTAGACAAGATGAACAGGATTTACTGGTTATTTAGAGGAATCACACAGGATGATCTCGGTTCTATAACAGGATTGTATTACCTGCCCAATAACACAACTGAATATAATAAACAACCGCTAACGTCTTTGGGCAATTCATATATAGTTGAATTTGACCCTAGTAATGGATCGGCGCCTCAGAAACGTATATCGGTTTCCGTACAATTGTCTGAAGGAAGTGAGGCTGCTGCCGTCAATTTGCCGGGGAATAATGATTTTGGGAAAGAATTCGACTTTAGTACAGATGAAAACAATCCTCAGAAAAAGACTGTGCAATATCCAGGGAATCGTCCTGAAAGGAAATTAGTCGGTTGGTATAACATTGCAGACATGACCTATTATGATGTGGAGGAAGGTGCAGCCATCGCTACAGTCGATCCAAAGAAAAATAATGTTTTTTACGCGGATTGGGTAGAGAACAGTTATGACTTTCATACAGAAGGGATATCCACTGTGGAGATGGGGGAAAAAGAGGAGATTTCCAAGACATTTATTAAGACAAGAATCATTGATTATAATGAACTTTTCAATGTTTACAGCTCTAGTGTTACGAAAGATACACTTGTCGAGAATTGGTCAGATACAGGAAGCTTTCAGCCTTTTGGATGGGATAATGTATCTGCAGTTCGCAAGTTGGTAGGAGGTGGGACTGATAATTATAAGAGTATGCTCTTTCTAAAAGGCGGTACCGAAGCACCGGTCTCTCTTGTATTTCCGTCTGATAGAAAAATCTGGAATAATTCTCAGGATGCTTTTTTTAACGGACTCTCAAACGAAAAGGTACTTCAGTATTTATTTCCCAAAGGAGAGTCCAACAATAATGCATTAGGCGTTCACTTTGTGGGATATGGGGATTATCTGTATCAGTATAATGAAGACACTGGCTATTATGAATATAAGAGCAGCAATAATGCAGTTTCTTATCAGAAATCGGATGCCCGCTTTTATGTATATAACGGGACAGAAATGATTGAAAATGTAAATGGTAAAAATACCTCTTTTCTGCCGTTTAACACGTATAAGGCAGAGCAGGGAGCGGCGGATAACGGAAATATTAATTACCACTTTGGAATGTGTACGGAGGTTCAATTTTATTTACCTGCAGCGCCAGGGTATACAACAGAGCAAAACGGAACAACTGTGTCGAACCAGATTACAGGAGGAGACGGTAAGCCTCGAAATATGATCTTCAATTTTTCCGGCGATGATGATGTCTGGGTTTTTGTGGATGATGAATTGATTTTGGATATGGGCGGTGTTCATGGGGCGTTAAAGGGATCAATAGATTTCAGTACCGGAGCTGTTACAAAATCATCGATACACGCGAGTAGCAGTCCTAATGTAGTCACAAATATAAAGGATAAGATTGGCGCAGGAGCGCATACGCTGAAGGTATATTACATGGAAAGAGGTGCGGGTTTATCAAATTGTGAGATATCGTTTAATATCCTTCCGCGCTATATGATTGTAGAACCTGAAGCAGATACCGTAACAGTCAGAAAGGAATGGGTAGAACCGGATTATATAGCAACACCTGATTCGGTAACGGTTCAATTATATCAGGATGGCAAAGCATATGGAGATCCCGTTGTCCTGAAGGCTGATGCAGATGAAGATAAAAGCTGGCGTCATACATGGAGCGGTTTGGAAACAAAGAAGACCTACACTGTGCAGGAAGTGGATGTGCCCGGGTATGAGTCAAGTATTAATTGGGAGTCCGGACAGGATTTTAAGTATTGGGCCCATGCGTCTACTCTGGCAGACACACCTGAAAAGCCGGATGAAAATATTATAGTGATTTTAAATCAGGACAGCAATAATCCTGTTGCATTGTCTGTTGGTGAGAATAACGAACTTTCTCTCAGCGGGACATCAGTTCGGCTCAGCAACAATGTTTTGGTTCCGGAAAGCTTGACGGATGCAGTGAAGTGGAAAGTGGAAAAGTCCAGAGACGGTTATACCTTATGTAATTTGCAGGCTGGGAAGTATTTGACAATTGGAGAAAAAGGCATTTCTTTATCGCAGACTGCAGGGAACGAGCAAATTTTTAAGTTAGTCGCGGATGAGGCTTATAAAGGGCTTGTAGATTCAGAAGGAAAGCGAAAGGTTGTTTACCAAGAAGGCGGATTTAAAGGGGAATCTGTGAATGGCAATACTGATACTGTACGTGTTTTCCGATATCATACGGTTAGCTCTATAGTTAGGAATTACACCATTACAAATACCTATCTGCCGACGATTACAATTCAGAAGGCAGACAGCAAGGTGTCCAGTAAACTATTATCGGGAGCGCAGTTCAGACTCACACGTAAGGTTCAGGAGACGCGGACCGCGGATGAAGAGGGGAAATCTGGTGAATCCGTGACGAAATATAGCTATTACAACGGCTCAGAGTGGATAAATGTAGATCAGGAATCCGATCTTAAGGGAGCTGCAGCATTAGCTGCAATATTGACAATAGAAAAGGAGATAAGGCTTGATAATCTGTTAAATGGTGTCTATACATTAACGGAGGTGACAGCACCTGTCGATTACATGCTGCCAGAGAAGGAGGAAGACCGAAAGATTGAATTTGTTGTCAGCGGAGGGAAGATTTCTGAAGTAAGATGCGGTAGCTTTGGCGGTTCTGCCGATAGCGGGGAATCAGCGAATGAGCTTGCAATAGCTCAAATCAAAGAAGGATCCGGCGGCTTGATTCTGCTTGTCAGAAATGAAAAGATACCCCGGACGACGGCAAATGTAAGGTTTGTAAAATATGGAACGGGAACCAGTGAAGGTAAGCTGCTGGCGGGTGCACAGTTCGAACTATATAAAGAGGATAAGGATGGAACTTTCCTTATTAGAAACGGCGAAATTATTTCGACTGAAGGGAGTGCCATAACAGATACGGATATTGTGGTATCTGCGATAACTGGTCCTCACGAGTCAGGAGAGGATGGGATCTTTTATACTGACAATGAAATGGCGGGAACATATTATGTGAAGGAACTGAAAGCGCCGGACGGATATAACAGATTGAACGGCTTGGCAAAAATTTCTGTAGGAGAAGACGGCACTGTTGCCGCATATGTTTATACTTCAAGCGGCAAGTGGGAGCCTTCTGAGATGGTGGTTTCCATGGATATTACCGCTCAGATTCCTAATGCGGATAAAGCAACTCAAAAGTATTATGAGGTAAAAATCAATAATATTCCCGGCTTTGAATTACCTGAAACCGGAAGCCTGGGAACCAAACCGTTTACAATCGGGGGAGCGATGCTGATTACGGCAACCGCGATCCTGATGTATGGATACAGCATGAGGCGCAGAAAAAGTGAAAGGAGGTTAAAGAAATAGGCCTCTTGAACGGCGAATAGGCAAAAGCATATCGCGACGCCGCAGCTGTTTCCGAAATATAGCAACTCAAAAACAGGAAAAGGAAAGGAAGAATGATTATGAAAAAAATCAAAAGATTATTTGCTTTTGGTCTGGCACTGATAATGTGCCTGGGCATGGCAGTGACGGCTTCTGCGCAGACGGAAACGCCGAAGGAGGTTTCGGAAGATAACGCAAAGATTGTTATTAATAACGCATCTAAAGGAGAGACATATTCCGTATACAAGATTTTTGATGCAACCTATAATGAAACAACCAAGGCTTTTGCTTATACCTATGCAGGTGAGATACCGGAGAATGAATATTTTGCAAAAGCAGCCAGCGGCGCAATTACTGCGACGGAAGCGGCTATAGAAAACGGAACTACAGATAAGTTGAACGCAGATGCTGCAGAATGGCTGTATAGTAATATTGCAAATGATGATAACAAGGTAATCGAGGTTGTATCTGAAGGAGAGGCTTTAACCATTGAAGGATTGGAATATGGTTATTATCTTATTCATTCAAGTCTGAATGGCGGAGGAGCGCTTGCTGTAAATAGTACGAATCCTACTGCAACTATGAATGAGAAAAATACAAAAAATCCCGGATGGGATCCTGAGCCTGAAGGAAGCGGAAAAACCGTAAAAACAGGTGATGCTGCCTATGGAGATAGTGTTAATGTAAATATTGGTGAGACAGTTACATTCCATTTGAATATTACGACACAGAACTATGATGCAGCTGATAAGCAGATTGCAAATTATGTATTTAGTGATAATGCATTGCAGCAGCATTTCACAAATATTCAGATTTCATCTGTAAAGGTAACAGAGCCTGGCGGAACTGTGCATACGGATAAGGACGAGACTAATCCTGTTGTATATAGCGGTGTGAATGGAACATTCCCTATTACAGTAGAATGGGTGGATGATACAAATGCAAGCAAATATAAAGCTAATTCTAAGTTACAGATTGAATATACTGCTGAATTAGCTGTTGACGCTACTATCGATGGAAACGGAAATACCAATACGGCTACATTTACTTACAACACGGTAGATCCTGATGGTGGAAACCCGAAACCATCAACGTTTACAGAAACTGATACGGCAACTGTATATACTTATGCGATGGCGTTTGTGAAAGTGAATGACAAAGGTACAGCTTTAAGCGGGGCTACTTTTACGCTTCCGTTCAGTGTGATTCCTGCCAGCCAGGATGCAGGTAATAATGTTTATACAGTTGTGAAAGAAGGAACTGAAGGAGCTGTTAAAGAGGTTATTACAGGTGATGATGGCGTTATCATAATCAAAGGTGTTAAGAACGGAACGTATAATATTCAGGAGAAAGAAGCGCCTCAAGGCTATAACAAAATCGTTGGAGATATTGAGGTTACGGCAACCAAGACCGGTGAAGAGACAACTAAGACAGCAATTACAGTGTATTTGGATGAAGATGGAAATGTAACTGAGACGGTGACAGAAACAACCGTAGTTTTTGAAGAAAATGATATTCCTGTAGCAAAGCATGCAGTTGTTGTTAATAAGACCGGTTCCCTCCTTCCCTCCACCGGCGGCATCGGTACCACGATCTTCTACGTGGTAGGCGGCGTTCTGGTAGCAGGCGCAGGCATCCTTCTGATCACCAAGAAGCGCATGAAGAAAGAGCAGTAAAAAGCACAGGAAATACGTAATTCCGCATAAAAAGTGAAACACAAATGAATTCCTACGCCGGGGACGGTTCTATGTCCCCGGCACCCATAAAAATAAATTACATGCCGCATCAGCTGACACCTTCCCGCGGTGTGCGGCGAGCAACGGAAATCCATTTCCCAGGAGGTTCCGGCCAACGTCAGCAGAATCCGAAAATGGTAATAAGGAAGAGAAGCATTTCAAGGAAAAACGTGAGCGAAGAAGCAGAAAAAAAGGAAAAAAGAAAAAAGAAGAAAAAGCGTGTATCCCTTTCAAACATCATACTGACAGTGGTTCTGTTGGCGGGTGTGGGGGTCATGCTCTATCCCACGGTCAGCGACTGGTGGAATTCCAGGCACGCCAGCCAGGCCATCGCCAATTACGTGGAGGCGGTAACCGGCATGGACCCGGAGATTCGGGATACAATGCTGGAAGCTGCCAGGCAGTACAATGCGTCCCTGTCCACAGGCGTTCATTTTAAGCTCACAGACGAGGAATATGCGGAGTATGAGAGCCTGCTGGACCTGACAGGAACCGGAATCATGGGTTATATTCAGATTCCTTCCATCAATGTGAATCTGCCGGTATATCACGGAACGGAGGAATCTGTTCTCCAGGTGGCAGTGGGACATATCGCAGGTTCCTCTCTGCCGGTAGGCGGGGAAGGCTCCCACTGTGTAGTATCAGGGCACCGGGGCCTGCCCACGGCCAGACTTTTTACCGATCTGGATGACCTGGAAGAAGGGGATCTCTTCCTGATGAACATTCTGGAAGAGACATTGACCTACGAAATAGACCAGATCAGGATCGTTCTTCCGGAGGAAGTGGATGATCTGGCCATCGTAGCGGGTAAGGATTATTGTACGCTGGTTACCTGTACTCCTTATGGAATCAATACACACCGCATGCTGGTAAGGGGACACCGCATTGACAATATGGATGACAATGTAGTAATCGTCACGGCGGACGCGGTGAAAATCCCCACATACTACGTGATCCCGGCAGTGGGAATTCCTTTGTTATTTATCGCATTAGTAATCATGCTGGCCTGCTCCGGACGCAGAAAACCGAAACGCACCCAGCAGGAGTTACTGGATGATTTGAAGAAGTAGAAGAAAGCGGAACTGGAAAACAGCGTGATCTCGAACCAGAGCCCGGAGAAGTTACAGACGCAAGAGTTTGGCGGCCGGAAAGTCTCTGCGGGACATGGCTCTGTCGCGGGATTACGCGGAACTAAAAAACAGCGTAATCCCGAGCCAGAGCCCAGAGAGTTTACGGACGCATGGGTTTAGCGGCCGGAAACTCTCTGCCGGACATGGCTCTGGTTCGGGATTACGCGGAACTGGAATAGGAGGAAACATCCATGAGAAGAAAATGGCAGAACCGGAAGGGGCGCACAGGCCGGATCCTGTGTCCGCTGACGGCATTTGCAGTCACTGCCGCCTTTGTGATCGGGACTCCTCCCTTAAGCGGGGAGGCATGGGCAGTGGAGCTGGACAGAGGCTGTGCGATTCAGGTGACTCCGGTGGAAGAAGGGGGAAATCCGGCGGAAGGGCAGCCGGGAGAGAAAGTGGATATAGCCATTGATCTGTATCTGGTGGCGGAGGCCCGGGAGGTTGACGGCTATGATACCTATGATTACCTGATAGGAATGGATTCCCCCTATTATGCCGCGGCTATGGCTTATGTGCAGTCAGGGGAAGGCCAGGGTTGGGAATATGAGCAGGATGCGCAGGGACTGATTTTCCGGTACAGCCCGGCACAGGAAGCGGAAGGTACAGGCTGGGAAGGCCTGGCCCGGGAGGTGGCAGCAGTCGTTTTGCGCGGGGAGGCAGAAATCCCGACTGCGGCAGCCGGAGCGGCAGGCGAGAGGATCGCGGATTTGAGCCCGGGACTATATCTGGTGGTTGCCCGGGGCAGCGCCCTGACTGAAAAGGAAGAATATGTGACGGAGCTGGACACGGAAACCGGTGACCGGGAGCTTGCTACAATCGCCTATACGGCAGGGCAGCTCTATCAGTTCATGCCCCAGCTGGTATCCGTTCCCGGGAAGGAGCCGGAGAACGGCAGTATCACTACGGCAGGCCAGGGAGAATGGCTGTATGAATTGTTGGGTGTGGAGCTGAAGCCCATTGTAGGCCCCAGGTATGCGTCTCTGGAGATCGTGAAGAGCCTTGGCAGCTATGACATGCCGGCTACCTTTGTCTTTCAGGTGGAAGCCGTACAGGGGGAGCAGAATGTATACAGCGATGTAGTAAGCATTTCCTTTGACGGAAATTCCGGCGAGGCAAAGTCCGTATTGCTGGAAGAGAAGATTCCGGCAGGAGCCCAGGTAAGCGTGACAGAGGTATATTCCGGTGCCGGGTATGAGTTGTCGGGCCTTGCCGTCAGCGCAGAGGGAATTCCCCAGGAAGCCCTCTCTTATACCGTGGATTCCGGGACAGGGCAGGCGGTGATCGCATCCATTCCTTCCGGCAGCGGCGGCACAGGCGCGGCCGCAAGGGTTACTTTTACAAATGAACCCAACGGTTCAGGTAACAACGGAGGCGCCATCACAAACCATTTCGAGCGAAGCGGAGCAGATGCGGATTGGAACTGGAATCAGTATCGGTATGACGCGGCCTCCGGAAGCTGGGGCTGGAATTCCGGTCTCCCGGCGGTCACGGATACGACAGTCAGATAATCCGGCCGGCAAATGCGGAACCGAAAAACAGCAAGAGCCAGTCAGAGTGCCCATTGGACTTACGGGAGCAAGCACTTGGCGGCTGGAAGTCCTATGCCGGAACTTGGTACTGTGGCCGGCAAATGCGGAACTGGAAAACAGCAAGAGCCGGTCAGAGTGCCCATTGGACTTACGGACGCAAGTATTTAGCGGCCGGAATTTGGTACTGTGACTGGCGGATGCGGAACTAAAATAGGAGACGAGATGAGGAGAAAAAACATTCTGTTGGCTGCCGCGGCATTTTCATTAACGGCCGGTGTGGTATTGACACCGGGAATCGGCAGTGCCAGCGCATAAGATCGGAAGAGCACACGTCTGAACTCCAGTCACTTAGGCATCTCGTATGCC
>OFFY01000199.1_pt1 | contig 62284 bp, 59 predicted proteins | sample 1521481 | NCBI WGS metagenome assembly OFFY01 (sample SAMEA3504117, study PRJEB24116) | mouse gut metagenome | biome: mouse gut; feature: mouse-associated habitat; material: faeces | place: Denmark | collected 2011
GTCACAGACTTATGGGAAAAGTCTGGGCTGTCCTTTTTGTGCGTTTAAGGAGGCAAAAGTAAGTGAAAGAAGTTCCTATTTGGGAAAAGAGCAATTTAAGCCTTGAAGAAGCGGCAGCTTATTCAGGGATTGGCGTCAATAAACTGCGTGAGCTTACCAATGAGAAAAACTGCCGCTATGTTTTGTGGGTTGGCAATAAGCGGTTAATCAAACGCCGACTGTTCGATCAATATATCGAGCAGGAATATTCTATCTGACAACAGCTGTTATCTCATTTCTTGCAGTTTTTGTGAAACTTGTGGTGTAAAATCAGCTTTGATATGGTACAATAGATGAGTCATATCAAGGCTCTTTCCACCACGGAAAGGAGTTTGAAAATGTCTGAGAAACGGAAAGACAATAAAGGACGAATCTTAAAGACAGGGGAGAGCCAGAGAAAAGACCTGATTTATCAGTACCGCTATACGGATATCCACGGAAAGAGGCAGACCATTTATTCCTCTGATTTGAAGGAACTGCGGGAAAAGGAAAAGGTAATTCAAAAGCCGCTTGACAACGGGATCGACTATGCCGCCGGAGAAGTTACCGTTATTGCCCTCTTGGAACGCTATATCAGTTTGAAACAGGGTGTACGCTATAATACCAAAGTCGGATACAATTTTGTGCTGAATCTGATTAAAAAAGAGGACTTCGGGTATCGGCAGATAAGGGATATTAAGGTGTCGGACGCCCAGCAGTGGATTATGAAGCTACACAATGACGGAAAAGGATATAGTACCATTACAAGCGTCAGGGGCGTTGTAAAACCTGCTTTTCAGATGGCATATAATGAGGACATTATCCGCAGGAATCCATTTGATTTTAAGCTGGTGGATGTTGTGCCAAACGATTCACAAAAACGTATCGCCATGACAGAGGAACAGCAGGAACTTTGGATGGGATTTATTTGTGAAGATAAAACCTACTGTAAGTATTATGATGAATTTGTTGTGCTGTTGGGAACGGGAATGCGTGTCAGTGAGTTTTGTGGCTTGACAAAAAGTGATTTAGATTTTGAAAACCGGAAAATCCGTGTGGATCATCAGCTTGTCAGAGAACGTGGCGGGAAATATTATGTTGAGAAAACAAAGACTGAGTGCGGATGCCGCTTTATCCCCATGACAGAGGATGTCTATCGGAGTCTGAAAAATATCCTTACTCACCGCAAGAGTTTAAAGACAGAAATGATTGTTGATGGATATAGTAGCTTTCTTCTGCTGGACAAGGATGATAAACCAAAAGTAGCGTTGCATATCGAAAATGAAATGCGTTGGGCAATGAAGAAGTACAAGAAACTATATCCAGACAAACCGTTGCCACACATCACACCTCATGTATTTCGCCACACCTTTTGTACCAACATGGCAAACGCAGGTATGGATATTAAGACCTTACAGTATGTAATGGGACATTCGGATGTAGGCGTTACGTTGAATGTTTATACTCATGCCAGTTATGACCGTGCGGCGGAGCAGATGGTGAAGATCTTGGACTTCAAAGAAACTGATATGCATGGAAAACAGAGAAAATCAGGTTGAGAAATACACCAATCTACCACACCAATTACTACACCATTTGCCCGTAAATTTGCGTAGATTTATAACGAATTACACAGATTAAGGGTAAAAAACCAAAAATGAAAAAAGCGCCGAAAAGCTTGAAATATCAAGGTTTGAAGGCTTATGAAGGGATATAAAAGATATGATTAAAATATTATTCGTGTGCCACGGCAATATTTGTCGCAGCCCAATGGCTGAGTTCATCATGAAGGATCTCGTAGAACAGGCCGGTCTTGCAAAGCAGTTTCACATTGCTTCCGCTGCCACCAGCACAGAGGAAATTTGGAATGGCATAGGCAATCCGGTTTATCCGCCCGCAAAGGCAAAACTTGCCGAGCATGGTATTGATTGCAGAGGAAAACATGCTGTTCAGCTGGCGCGGGCAGATTATGCGAAATATGATTTTCTTATCGGTATGGACAGCGCCAATATCCGTAATATGTACCGGATGCTGGGCAGTGATCCGGAAAACAAAGTGTTTAAGCTCCTGACTTTTGCCGGCTCGGACCGAGATATTTCTGATCCATGGTATACAGGGGATTTTGATGCTGCTTATCGGGATGTCCTGGAAGGCTGCAGAGCGCTTCTGGCCAGCTTGCTGCCTAAATTGTAATGTGCAAGTTGAATTCGATTTAGACTCCGTGCCAGAATTCGAGGGGCAGTGTCTGCGCTGCGGTGGCAGAGATATTGTTGTGCCGCAGGGGCAGGATGAAACAGCAGCAGTGAAAAGGACAAAGGATTATTGATGGCTGACTGTCAAGAACATTTCATGCAAGCATTTCACGGCATCCAGGAGGTATCCCACAGCAAATGGACTAACATGTTGCTTTTTATGGCCGAAGAAGAAAAAAGAAGCGAAAATCGGGAGGCTGTCTGTAAAGGCAGTTTCTGAGCAGGAATTAAGCAAGAAGGACAATGATACATACAGGAAGCATCTGTCTTTTCCCGGGCAAACTAAAAACGGAAAGCAAAACTGATTTAACGACAGGTAGAATATGAATCAAATGGGTTACAATATTTTAGTAGTAGACGATGAAAAGGAACTGGCTGACGTCATTGAGCTTTATCTCGCAGGAGATGGTTGTACGATTCATAAGTGTTACACGGGTGCGGAAGCCTTAGCTTGCATTGCGCATACGGAGCTGGATCTGGCAATTCTGGATGTGATGCTCCCGGACGGGGACGGTTTTCAGATTTGCAGAAAAATCCGGGAGAAGTCTTATTATCCCATTATCATGCTTACGGCAAAAGGGACGGATGCGGATAAGATCAGGGGGCTGGCCATCGGAGCCGACGATTATATCACTAAGCCGTTTAACCCGCTGGAGGTAGCTGCCCGGGTAAAAACTCAGCTGCGGCGGTACCGGCTGTATAACAATGCTGCTCCGAAACCGGAGGAGCCGGCGCATGAGTATGATATTCGGGGACTGGTGATCAACAGGGACAGCCATAAGTGCTTTCTGTTTGGAAAAGAACTGCAGCTGACCCCCATTGAATTTGCCATCCTCTGGTATCTCTGTGAGCAGCAGGGCAGCGTCGTCCCTTCCGAGGAGCTTTTTGAGGCGGTATGGGGCGAGAAATTCCTGCAGAATAACAACACCGTCATGGCCCATATCGGACGTCTGCGGGAAAAGATGGGCGAGCCCGCCAGAAATCCCAGATTCGTCAAAACAGTATGGGGGGTAGGCTACACCATTGAAAAATAGAAAGGATTTCCGCCAGTTCCGTGTGCGGATTCTGCTTCGGACGTTTGGGGCGCTGACAGCTGCCGCTGCCGTCATTTATATAACTTATTCTGTTTTGCAGCATGTCGGATTTGCCGACGGGATGGTTGCGTTTTTTCAGTTTGTCTTTGGTATAAACTATGAGGCCGCTCTGCAGTTGTATGAGCGGACATTTCGCAGGCATATGGATATGATGATTCTGTGTTCTTTCCTCCTGATATTCGTCGGATTGTTTCGGATTTATCTGCGTTGGCTGACAGGGTACCTTGAGGCTGTCAGCAGGGGAATGGATATCCTGCTTGAGGATGATTCCGGGGAAGTCCTGGGGAGCGCTCCTTCTCCCGGGAGAAGTTCCGGGGAGATTTCCCTGCCTCCGGAGCTGTTCTCCATCGAGCGAAAAATGAACGTGGCGAAGCATAGAATGGTTCTGCAGAACCGCCATATGCGCGAGGCCGAACAGCGGAAAAATGATCTGATCATGTACTTGGCCCATGATTTGAAGACGCCGTTGGCTTCAACTATCGGCTATCTGAATCTGCTCCGGGATGAAAGGCAGATTTCTGAAGAACTGCGGGAGAAGTACCTTTCTATCGCCCTTGCGAAATCAGAACGGTTGGAGGAGCTGATCAACGAATTTCTGGAAATTGCCAGGTACAGCTTGTCTGATATTATACTGCAGTATAAGGAAATCAACCTCACCCGCCTGTTGGAGCAGTTGGTGTATGAGTTTCAGCCGATTCTGGACGGAAGGGGTTTAACCTGCCGTCTGGCGGCGGAGGATATCCTGCTGAAATGTGATGCCGATAAAATGCAGAGGGTGTTCGACAATCTTTTGCGCAATGCCGCGCTTTACAGTTATGAGGGGACTGAAATCACCATTGAAGCCGGGCGCAGGGAAGAGAATCTGGTATTGAAATTTTCCAATCACGGCGATACGATTCCGGCGAAAAAGCTGGAGCGGCTCTTTGAGCAGTTTTACAGCCTGGATACGGGGCGCGGCACTGGCGGAACCGGCCTGGGGCTTGCCATTGCCAGGCAGATTGTCACGCTTCACAAAGGGACAATCACGGCAGAAAGCGAAAATGAGCTGACGGTCTTTACCGTGACGCTTCCGGTTTTATAGGAAAATCGTAAGAAATTCCGCAGAAAAAAAGCAGACTACTGTGTGGAGAAACGAGAAAACGGCGCTTTTGCTTTTGGTACAATAAGTGTACCAGGGCAGAAGCGCTTTTTCTGTTGACAATTCTTAAACGGGCATGCTTGTATGCGCATTAAAGTCATAGCATATGGGTTTGCGGTTATTGCGGAGAAAGAATCGCCAAGCCTGGATTTTACAGAGAAACAGGGAGGATATCTCACATGGAACTGCTGATCAATAAGGTTTCCAAAACGTTCAAAGACAAGAAAGCCGTGGACGGTATCAGCCTGGAGCTGACACCGGGAGTCTGGGGCCTGTTGGGGGCCAACGGCGCGGGCAAGACGACCCTGATGCGGATAATAGCCGGGATCATGCGGCCTGACTTCGGACAGGTGGTATATGACGGTGTGCCTGTCCGGGTTCTGGGAGAGCGCTATAGGGATGTTTTCGGGTATTTGCCCCAGGAGTTCGGTTTTTCTCCGGAATTCACGGTGAAGGATTATCTGGCTTATGTGGCTGCCCTGAAGGGGCTGTCTGAGGGGGAGAGCAGGCGGAGGATACAGGAACTGTTGGAGCGGGTTTCCCTGACGGATGTGTATCATAAAAAGATTGCCAGTCTCTCCGGAGGGATGAGGCGCAGGGTGGGAATTGCCCAGGCTTTGTTGAATGACCCGGAGGTGTTGATTCTGGACGAACCCACCGGGGGCCTGGATCCCGGGGAGAGGGTGCGCTTTCGCAATCTGCTGTCGGAGTTTGCCCATGACCGCATTGTTTTGGTTTCCACCCACATTGTCCCCGATGTGGAGTACATCGCCACCTGCCATGCCATCATCCGGAACGGGAGGCTGCTGGCTGTCGGGACAACGGAGGAGCTGGTTCAAATGGTGGAGGGGAAGGTGTGGAGCTGTACAATTCCGGCGGAGGCCGCGGCGAAGTATGAAAGCAGGCTTCAGGTGGCCAGTCTGCGGAATGAAAACGACGGCTGTGTTTCCATTCGCTATCTGGCGGAGCGTCCCTGTAATGACAGTTCCTTCCCTTGCGCGCCCCGCCTGGAGGACCTGTATTTGTGGCTGTTTCCGCAGGGCGGCGGGGAAAACCGTAGGAGAACCAGTGGAAAAAGAGTTGGGAGGTATGAATAAATGAGGATATTTTATTTAGAATTAAAACGAGTACTGAAGTCAAAATTTACCTTGATTTTGCTTGCTCTGGCGCTTCTGTTTTCCGTTCTGCTTGCCTGGCTGCCTGTTACCTACTGCTACAGCAATTACATGGACGAGGCCGGAAACGAGGTAAATCTCACCGGTCTGGCATCTATCGCCTATGAAAAAGAACGCCAGGCAGATGCCGCCGGACCAGTCACTCCGGAACGGGTGCGGGAGGCCGTGGAGACCTATCAGGCCTGCCTTGCGTTATACGGCGTGACGGAATCCTATGAGCTGCCGGAAGGTGTCTATGAGCGGGAAATCCTCCCCATTGCCCCCCTGCTCCACGGTGTAAAAGAGGCCTTTGCGGACCCGAACACAGGAATGGCCCCTGCGATTATGGAAATTGACCCGGAACAAATTGATGACTACTATTCTGTCTGCGAGTCCCGGATTGCTTCGCTGATGGCCATGGAACAGCCGGACAGCCCCGGGGCGCAGCGCAAGGCCGTGGAAATGTACCGGAACACGGAAAAACCTTTTGAGGTTTATCCGGGCATGAATTCCACCGTCCTGGACTATCAGAACATTATGGGATTTCTGGTGCTGCTGTTTTGCGTGGTCATTGCCGCGCCGGTATTCTCCGCCGATTATCAGTCCGGCGCGGATGATATTCTGCGGTGCACCCGGTATGGCATGGGGGCGCTTGGCATTGCAAAGTTGTCCGCAGCCCTTTGCGTCAGCGGGGTCGTATTCGTGGTTTGTGCTGTCATGCATATTCTGGTGGCGGACAGCCTGTTCGGATGGGAATGCACCCGGACATCCATCCAGATGATGTATTCCATTGTGACCCTAGCAGACATGAATGTCGGAGGCCTCCAGTTTCTTTTTGCTGTGGCAGGACTGCTCTCGGTTCTGGCTTCCGTGAGTTTTACGCTGTTTCTTTCCGCCAGGTGCAGAACCACTGTGTCCTCTGTGGCAGCGGCATTGGTATTCTGCATCGCGCCGGTCGTAATCTCCATGACGATGCCCGGCGGACTGGGTACCTGGCTGTGCAGCATCCTGCCTGCCAGCGGGACGAGCATTCAGGCAAGTGTTCTCTATGGGATTACGGATTTCAAGTTTTTGAATCTGGGCGGGATGGCAGTCTGGATGCCCTATGCCATGATTGGGGCCTGCGTGATTGAGATTCCCCTGTTTGCATTCCTGGCTGTCCGCTCTTATTGCAGGCATGCGCTGAATTAAGCTGGGAGTAGGCTGCAGCAGGAGCTGCAGCCTATACAGACTGAGCGGCCTAAGGAACTGCCGGACGCTGCTTTGCATCAGCTTGCTTAGTGAATACGAAAACGGCTGATGAGGTTATTCAGTGTCCGTGCCTGCTGGGACAGCTCCCTGGACACCGATGCGCTTTTTTCTGCAGCTGCAGAATTATTCTGAACCACGGCTGATATTTCTTTGATTCCTGTTTCAATCAACAGAGTCATTTCCGATTGCTGAACGCTGGCAGAGGCAATTTCATCCATCAGCTCTTTGATAGAACGGATGCAGTCGCTGATGACCTGCATGGCGGAGACTGCCTGGTCTGTAGATTCTGTTACAGCACACCTGCCAGAACCCGTACATTGGTGACAGCGGCGTAGACTTCTGCCTCACTGTCTCGGACCATGAAGACCCAGCCACGATCCTTCAGGTACTTGTAGACCACCAGCCGCTTTGTCCCGTTCTCATCCTGATATGAGTCTGTACCGGCCCGTGTGCCCCTGTCCGCCTGAATGCGCCGGATGATTTCCAGGTATCCGGCATCGGTGGTTTCGGTATTTAAAAGGGTATCATCTGCATGATAGAGATAGACGCCCGTGTCCACGTTCAGGAACACGTACTCACTGTCGGGAAGATCCTTGATATCCAGGTGCAGCAGTGAATCCATGAGGTGGCTGACATAGACGCCGGCGCCTACATAGCCGATGCACTGCTGTCCTTCGAAGATGGGGTAGTACATGGACAGGATCATGCTGCCGGTGCCGGGGGATTTCATGCTCCCTAAGTTCGTCAGCTCCTGTCCGGCCAGGATCGTGTCCTGAAAGGTTTTCAGGGAATCTCCCGAGCGGGTGGTCATACCTATGGCGCTCTGGGAGGTATGGGTTAGCACATGGGTTTCCGGGGTGGCGATATAAAGCCCCTCAAAGATTCCTTTGATGGAGGCGAAATCCTCCGTATACTTCTGGGCCTGTGTGAGCAGTGCAGGATCTTCCGGATTCAGAAGCAGGTCGCGAACCTCCCTGCCCAGGGCAAAGGCGGTCATGTATTCTTCGGCAGAAAGCACATACTCGTCTATGATAGCGGCTCTGGACTTCACGGCATCGGTCATCTGGTTGGCGATGTTGTTTTTGACCATGGAAGCGGTGTTGGTGGATACGGCCAGCCAAAGCAGAGTCATCCCTGCCAGGGTGATAACGGTGGTGATGACTCCAATTCGCACAGCAAGTTTTTTGTTTTCAATGAACCTCATACAAGTTCTCCACCGTTTAGAAATCTCAGGATTAAAACCCTATAATTATAATAGTATATTTTTCCCCGATTTCAAGAGATTTCCAGGTGGTTCAAGCGGCGGGGGAAGAAAAAATAACCCTGTCAGCCGGGCGGCATCGTGGTAAAATGGAGATAATGGGAGTATCAGAGGCAGGCAACAGGCGGGGAAGCAGAATGAGCGTAAAGGAAGAGAAGCATGATCAAAGTTCATGTAAGGCATATTCTGCGGAAGCTGGGGTTTTCATCCAGCAGGGAAATGATTGATTATCTGAAGGAACTGAAGCTGTTGGATTATTATAAGCTTCCGGGGGACGAGGAACTCTGATGGGAGGAGATGCGTATGATATGGTTTCTGCTGTTGGTGGTGACTGTCACGGGTATCCTGCTGGCGGTGAAATGGAATAATTTCTATGGGCTGATTTTTGCGCTGGGATTTGTGGCATTGGAGATTCTGGTGCTTACCATGATTTTTACCATAGCTTAATTCGGTACCTATCAATACAGGACACTGCAGTAGTATGGTATTTATCGCTGGATTCTGAAGATAAAGCTGAACTATTATGACCTGAAGAGGATGACCAATCTGGGAGTCTGGATATTCTGTATTGCTATACAGGAATGCCGGGCTGATATCGAAAATCATCTGGCTGTTTCCCATGATTATGGGAATCATTCAGTCCTCCCGATCCTTGAAATATTCGTCGTAGGCGCAGCCGAAGAAGGCCGAAATGCGCGCTTCTGCCGAAGGCGTTTCCATTCCCTCCCAGCAAATGCGCAAAATGAAAGAATGGCTCACATATCCTGTGAACCACATATGGGTAAGCAGCCTGGGCCGGATATTGTGTTGGTTAAGGGGGAACCATAACCTTTCTACGCGGATTCGCTGACCGGAGAGGGGGCAGGAAATCCGGTTGGCGAAGGAACTGGGTTTTAGCCTTTTGCAGGCAATGGTATACACAAACATAAATATGTTGAAGAAAGGAAATAAAAAGATTATAATAGAATTCAAACTCAAAGGCGAAACATTTTCCATATGTCTGTGATAGACGGAATCACGGTTGAGCTATGGAGTGGCGGAAAGAGAATAGAAATGTCCGGAAACTGGGAAGCGTGTATCTGATCGGGTTGCAGCAGAAGGCGGCTACAAATCTGCTTTCAGTCAGGGAATTTGGATATAATTGTCTTTTATACAGTTTGGACGGGGTATTGCGTTATGGCGATGTGCTGAATATTATACAGACAGATGAGACAGACCGGGTTGTGGAAAGAAAGGAAGTGCAGCTTTTTGATAACCAGGCATTTAGGGAGGCGCTCATTAATGACATTCTGTACAACAAATGGGTGCAGGGAAACGAGCCTAAGATAAAATTCAGCACAGAATATAAACATGGAGGGACGCATATGGAACAATGGGTAAATGTTACGGATACTTTTTCGGAATCAAGACGGCATTATAAAAATACCTATCTCGAAATCTGCGAAGTGTTTGGCGGTGAGGTGGAGGTCAGCCTGTTCTCGTCAGAAGACGCTCCATATGAAATCTATTTTTCATTTGGGATTATGTATGGAATTGTTTATGCAGAGAGAGAAGAAGCAGATGCAAAACGGGAGCAGATGAAGGCGGATTTAGAACAGGAATATCTTAAGAATAAAGAGCCATCAGATGAGTTTATCAACAGCTTTGCCAAAAAATATGACGTCTGTCTGCCGAGTGACGTTCTGTTTGATGAGGATGCACTCATGAAAGCACTTTTGGATATCTGAGGCAGTGACAGATTTCAACAGCAATCAATTTAGTATTTTTACTTCTTTTGCATATAATTGAAATTTGGAACGCCGTATGAATGTCAGCAGCGGAAAAGTCCACGTTTAACTTGTACTCTTTTTGACATAGTGCCAGTGGGAGGTAAGGTGTAAAATGAGCAAACTGAAAAATATGAGGCTTGTGGAAATCCCGAGGTTCCGTGCAGTCTCCTCCGGAGCACATACGCTCGGTGAAATTTTTGGAAAGGAAAGCAGCTTTCAGTCATGGGTAAATGCGCATGAACATTTACTCAAGAAGCATCTTTTTGAACCGCTTGACTTTTTGTGGCATGAGGACAGAGATATTGACAGATCTGTCTGGATCCTGGCTGTTCAGGATGATGTCACAGAAAGGGACGTTGCACCCTATGAAATTGTGGAATTTCCCGGCGGAATGTTTTTGGTTGCCACAGGGGATGAAAATGACTGTGCTGACCTTGAAGAGACGGTAAGCGGTATGTATGCCTGGATCGGCAGCAGCGACGTGTTTGAATATGGCGATTTCCCTGTAAGCGGCATGTGCAATATGCCAAATCCTGACGGCGCCATCGATAAAGCGCTGGGCATAGCCCAACAGCAGATCTTTCTGCCGCTGAAATTCCGCGGGAGTAATAGTTGACAAAAACAGGCTTAAGATGTGGACGGCGTTCCGGAAAGTCCGTGATTCTACAGCAGATTCTGCACGAAATCCGGGAGAAGACAGATAATACGATTTTTATGAACTTCGAGGACAGGCGCATATCTGCAAATATCCCAAATGGGAATGCGCTGGTTGACTATGTGGAGCAAAACCGGACGGTGAAAACATATTCCACAAGGACAAACGGGAGCTTAGTTATTATCGAAAAATATATTCCCTTTTCGGAATTGTGTACCCATGGAAAATGAGCTTATAAATATATATTGTAAGCGGCAGACCTCTATTTTATAATCAAATATATAAATCGGAATTGAAGAGGTATATCAAATGGAAATTATGCTCAGGCCGTATGACGGCACCAGTGAAAAAACAATGCTTCGCTCCATAAGTGCTTTTTTCCGTGTGCATCATTCGCAGATTAATGAGGCACAGGCTCGGGAAAATCTTGCCAACTGGACAAAAGAAGATCACAAACTTTACGACATTCTCGGCGATGAGATCCCTGTGGGATTTGTCCATCTCAACTGGCGTGGGGCAACGGTCTGCTGGATCGAGGACATCTTTGTGGAAGAAAGTTTGCGCAGGCAGGGTATTGCCTCCAAAGCCATTGGCCTTGTGGAAGAAATATTGCAAAAGCGGGGCGTGGAGGGAATCTGTATGGATGTAGTTCCAGACAATATTCCTGCGCTGCGGCTCTATTACCGCCTTGGCTATGATCGGTTAAGCATTGTTACCGTGCGAAAGGATATGCACCCCTTTGCAACCGAACGCAGAGAGCAGATTGGTGGCATGGACTTTCGCGTCAAGCAATTTAATGATTGAACTTTGCATTGCATCCAAAATTCAAATTTGAAGAATTGTCAGTCAAGTGCAAATTCAGTAGTCTTTATGTATAAATATACATTTTACTTCCAATTTTAAGCAATGGGAACACTTTTCCGAAAAGGGAGAAAATATATGATGCCGATGTGGCGCTGAATTCTCAGAGGTGCATGGACAATCGGTTCGACATTACCCACAATCTGGAGAACGTGGTATATAATGAACTGATTTATATGGGCTATAGGGTATGGGTATATGACAATGCGGGGAGAGAGATAGATTTCCCGGCCCAGTGTGGGAATAAAAAGTATTTTGTCCAGGTGGCATACAGCGTGGCTGAGGACAAAGCCTATACGAGGGAGTTCGATGCGTTTCGGGGAATAGACAATCTGTCAAAGAAGATTCTGATAACGAATGACGATATTAATTATTCCACCAGTGCGGTCAGGCATATCAGGCTGAGGGATTTTCTGCTGATGCACAGCCTGGACGACAGATGATACAGGGAAACCTGTCCTGTTCATGGGGGCAGGTTTGGCTGTAACAGGGATATTGGCGAAAAAAGGGGTGAATACTTATTATGAATCTCAGTATTAGCGTAAATCATAAACAACTTCTGGACATCCTTCTGAACGTGGGACTCATCCGCCCGGTGTTCATCTGGGGAGCCCCGGGCATCGGAAAGTCCGCCATTGTCCAGGAATTTGCGGACAGCCTGGGACTTGCCTGCGTCTCCCTCCTGGGCAGTCAGCTTGCCCCGGAGGATATCATCGGCGTGCCCCAGATTCGGGACGGATACAGCGTATTCTGTCCGCCCCGGACTATCGCCCGCCAGGAGCCCTATGTCCTCTTTCTGGACGAGCTGAACGCCTGCACCCCGGAGGTGCAGAAGGCCTTTTACTCCCTCATTCACGAGCGCCGTATCGGTGAATACTGCCTGCCGGAGGGCTCCATTGTGGTGGGCGCGGGCAACAGGGCCCAGGATAACGCAATTACCAGGCCCATGTCCTCCGCTTTAGTGAACCGGATGTTCCATGTGGAGCTCACCGCCAGTCCCAGGCTGTGGCTGGAGTGGGCGGCGGAAAACGGCATTCATCCCTATATTTACGATTACATTTCCACCCGGCCGGACCATCTCTGGGCAAAGCCGCCCAAGACCGAGGAGCCCTTTTCCACGCCCCGCTCCTGGCATATGTTAAGCGACGCCATCCACAGCTACGGCCCGGACATCGGGGAGGAGGCCCTGCGGATTCTGGCTACGGGGTGCCTGAGCGCCCGCCACGCCACCCAGTTCCTGGCCTACATCCGCCAGATTCGCAGCCAGTACGTCCTAGACAAGATTCTGTCCGGGGAACAGCCCTGGCCGGAGAAACCGGAGGAGCGGGATGTGCTCTATTTCCTGGCCCAGTCCCTCAGAGCCCGCCTGGTGAAGGAACTGCCTGCGGAGCGGGGGAGGCTTAGTGCGGACAGCAGGGCACTGGTTTTGCAGGCCAAGGACCGCATCACCGAACTGGCGAATTTAAGCCTGGAGATTGCCCGGATGGCTGTGACGCCGGAGGACGGAAAGGAGCTGCCGGACTGGTTTGTGGTGGAACTCTTCCGGGATCTGCCGCGCCTGGCCGACAAACGAAACGGATGAGCGGGAAAGCAAAATGAGTGGGAAAGCAAAAATGAGCGGGAAAGCGAAAAAAATCAATCCGGCGGCGGAAGCCTTCCAGGCCGGCTACGGACTGGTGAAACAAAATGCCATACTGGGCCCCCTGATAGAGCGGGCCTATCCCCACTTTGAGGACGATTATCCCATGGCAAAGGAGGACTGGGCATGGGTCACATCCCAGGGGCATATCTACGCCAACAGCCACCGGCGGGCATCTGCAGGGGAGTGGGCCTATGTGTTGGCGCACTGCCTGCTCCACTTAGGGCTGGGCCATATCCGGGAGGACAGGGAGAAGGATGCGCTCTGGAATGCTGCCTGCGACTGTGTGGTGTTCAGGTACCTGGCGGACCTCCACATCGGCACGGTTCCGGCGGAGTTTGCGTTTCCGCTGCCCGCCGGCGCCAGAGAGGAGGAGAAGCTTTATTTCTGGCTGAAGGAGCACAGGGGGCCTGCGTATTTCCGGTACTCCACCATGAGCGGCGGCCGGGCGGACATGTCCTGGCAGGGGGAGGGAAAGCCGTGGCACTGGTGGAGCGGGGCAACAGACTGGCGGCAGCTCTTCGCCGAGAGCCTGCGGTATGCGCTGCGGACAGCGGTTGACTATGCCGGGGGTGTCGATACAAAGCCCGGCGAATACAGGAAGATGGGCCCCGTACAACGTGCCAGGGAGTGGTTTCTGTCCAGTTACCCGCTGCTTGGAGGCGTGGCTGCGGGCTTTCAACTGGTGGAGGATCCTCTGGCAGCGCAGCGGATGGATATTTCCATAGCGGCGATTTCCGTTCAGATGCAGGAGATTTACGTGAATCCCGCCGCCCGCCTCACCGAGCAGGAGTGGCGTTTTGTCCTGGCCCATGAGTACCTTCATGCCGCGCTCTGCCATGAGGCGCGTCTGGGAAAGAGGGATCCGGAGCTGTGGAACACGGCCTGCGATTATGTGATTAACCAGTGGCTGCGGGATATGGAGGTGGGAACCATGCCCGAGGGCCTGCTCTATGACCCGGAGCTTGCGGGGCTGTCCGCGGAGAGCGTCTATGACCTTCTGGCGGCAAACCTGCGGAAATACCGGCGGATGGCACGGCACGATATCCTTTTCGGGCCAACCGACTGGCAGGGTTCCAAAGATTTTGTGGATCTGGATGCCTGGTGCAGATCCGCCATCCAGAGGGGACTGGATTTTCACCAGGCCCATGACAGGGGATATCTCCCTGCGGGACTGGTGGAGGAGATAAGGGCGCTGTCTCAGCCGCCCATTCCCTGGGACGTGAAACTGGCCCGGTGGTTCGACGAGCGGTTCGAGCCCCTGGAAAAGCGCCGGACCTACGCCAGGCTCAGCCGGAGACAGTCGGCCACGCCGGACATCCCCAGGCCTTCCTACCGGTATGAGGAGGAAGCGCGGGCAGGACGGACTTTCGGGGTGCTGCTGGACACTTCCGGCTCCATGGACCGGGCCCTGCTGGCCGCGGCTCTGGGGGCCATCGCCAGCTACAGCGCCGCCCGGGACGTGAACCGGGTACGGGTGGTGTTCTGCGATGCCGCTCCCTATGACCAGGGATACATGGAGGCGGCGGATATCGCGGGCAGCGTCCGGGTACGGGGACGGGGAGGCACGGTGCTTCAGCCCGGGGTAGAGCTTCTGGAACAGGCGGAGGATTTTCCAAAGGAGGCGCCGCTGCTGATTATTACGGACTGCCAGTGCGACAGGCTGAATCTCTTCGGCAGGGACCACGCCTTCCTGGTGCCCCGGGGGAGGAGCCTGCCTTTTCCGGCGAAGGGGCCGGTGTTTTATCTGGAATAGGGGGCGGTGGGAATGCATGCGCCAAAATGGGGTGTTCCTGCCTGTTTTGTGTACAGCCAGTGCGTCATGAAGCGTTACAAACCGATAAATCGGAGGTTAAAATGGAGTTGAACAATAGATATTGGTATGAATACCATTAAGGGTGATTTTTCACTGGGAATGGAAAGGGTGTGACCAAATGGCAGTCATTGATTTTACGCAGCTGTCCGGGGGGAGTGCCATGGATTTGAGGAAGGATGCAGACAGAATTATAAAGGCCGCGTTACAGAAGGTGATGCCGGATGAGGCGGTGGAGCAGGCACTGCGGGGGAAAGCTTTCGGCGGCGGAGTGTATCTGGTGGCTGCGGGAAAAGCGGCATGGCAGATGGCGGCCACGGCGGCACGCATTTTGGGGGACAGGCTGCAGGCAGGGGTATGCGTCACGAAGTACGGGCATGTGAAGGGTGCTATCCCGAAAGTCCGATGTTATGAGGCAGGGCATCCTGTGCCGGACGAGAATTCCTTCAGGGGCACCCGGGCGGCTTTGGAGCTGGTCAGCGGTTTAGGACGGGAGGATACGGTCATTTTCCTGCTGTCAGGGGGAGGCTCGGCGCTTTTTGAAAAGCCTCTCACGGACGGGGGCGAGCTTGCTGACATAACGGCGCAGCTTCTCGCCTGCGGAGCGGACATCAGGGAGATGAACATCATACGCAAGCGGCTCTCCGCCGTCAAGGGGGGCCGCTTTGCGCAGATTTGTGCCCCTGCGAAGGTGTACAGTATTGTGCTCAGCGATATACTGGGAGATCCTCTGGACATGATTGCTTCCGGTCCCGCATATCCCGACAGCAGCACCTGCGGGCAGGCACTGGCCATTGCGGAGAAATACCGGCTCCGACTCAGCGCCCGGGCGATGGAGCTGTTAGAGGTGGAGACGCCGAAAGAACTGGACAATGTGGAGACTGTGGTTACGGGAAGCGTCAGGAACCTGTGCCTTGGGGCCGCGCAGGCCTGTGAGGCTCTGGGGTATCATCCGCTGATTCTCACGGATCAGCTGTGCTGCGAGGCCAGGGAGGCGGGAAGCTTTCTGGCCTCCGTTGCGAAGACACATCAGGATTCGCGGCAGAGCCTGGCATTCTTGGCAGGGGGCGAGACCATCGTGCATCTGTCCGGAACCGGGAAGGGAGGCCGGAACCAGGAACTGGCACTGGCCGCGGCGGAGGGCATCTCCGGATTGAGGGACACTGCCGTGTTCAGCATCGGCAGCGACGGGACGGACGGCCCCACGGATGCCGACGGGGGGTATTGCGACGGGGGGACGAAAGCGCGCCTGCTGTCCCGGGGGATCGATATTTATCAGGTATTGCAGGACAACAATGCCTATATGGCACTGGGGGAAGCAGGGGGGCTGATCAAAACGGGGCCGACCGGAACCAATGTGAATGACGTTGCGGTGGTGCTGATTAAGAGGGATGACGGCGGACAGTCTGGAAGTGAAGGGATTGTTTTCAATAAGACATATGAATAGGAAGCAAATGCTGCTTCCCAAAGTTGAATGCGATGTAAAGAAACGCGCTGACATATTGTAGTTCATGCTGTTATAATACGCTGGCACCGCCATGTCAAGTCCGATAATTGCAGATACCTCATCGGACGGGCAAATGCGGACGGTGTATTTCACTTCCGGGTGAGGATGGAGCCGGAGAATGTCATATTGGCAAAGGCCGGGGAGCTGCAGGACTGTGTGACGGTTTACGGTATGGAGAAGACGGATCCCTCCTATGTGCTTCCTGTGCAGGGAGAGGTGGAGAACTGAAAGAAATCGCTGTCAAAGGAATTTATTACGATACATTCGAGGTATAAAATCAGCAGAAAAATTGAAAAAATCCATGCACTCGTGTATAATAGAACAGAAAAGGATTTTCAGCATCATTTAAAAGGGCGGGGAGCATCGAAGTTGAGTGAAAAAAGCGGAAAGCAGGGGATTTGCTATGTTGTAGGCGCAGGGCAAAACTTTAGTTTGGATTTTGTACCATGTAAGGATGATTATGTAATTGCGGTGGACGGGGGATATCAGTATCTGGAGCAGGCAGGTATTCCGATTGATATGGCCATAGGGGATTTTGACAGTCTGCAGTTTATACCGCAGCATCCCAATGTGATTGTGCTGAATGCGGAAAAGGATGATACGGATATGCGGTCTGCCATTTGGGAAGGAATCCGGAGGGGATATGCAAGTTTTCATATATATTGCGGAACCGGCGGAAGAATGGATCACACGATTGCCAATATACAGCTTCTGGCGGAATTGTCCCGGGACGGAAGGCAGGGATTTCTCTTTGGCGGAGATTATGTGCTGACTGCGCTTACAGATGGGACGATGACCTTTCCGGAGGGAGTGAAGGGCTATATTTCGGTTTTTTCTCATTCCGATGAGGCAGTGGGGGTATTTTTAGAGGGTTTGAAATACAGACTGGAGGGAGCTGTTATGCGGAATACGTATCCTCTCGGCGTCAGCAATGAGTTGATCGGCGTAAGGAGCAGGATTTCCGTAGAGAAAGGTACTTTATTGATTTGTTATCCGATAGAGGCGGCAGCGGTTGCGGAACTGGAATAAAAAACAGCAACTGCCATCCGCAGTGCCCACAGGACTTATAGACGCATGAATTAAGCGTCTGGAAGGCCTATGCCGGGAAGGGTACTGTGGAGGGCGGTTACGGAACAGGAAACAGTAACAGGCCATTTCAGTGCCCAGAAGAATTACCGGCCCTGCATTTGGGGCAGGAATTCTTCTGCCATTATTGGTACTGAAATGGCCTGTTACGGAACTGGAATAGGAGGTAACAGGATGAGCGAGAACAGGAAACCGGAGGAAAATTCGGAGGAGGATGCTCTGATTGCATTTCTGGACGGACATATGGAGGCAGGAGAGAGTAGGATTAAAATCGAAGTGGTGGAAGGGGAAGGAGGAGTAATTTCCCGTCAGTATCATCATGGACGCTGCGACGTGGGGAGTCCGTGGGCCTGCGGGACAGCTTTTGATGTGCTGGAGTGACGGATTTTGCTTGACAAACGGATTGGGCTGAACTATAATCCCATACAGATAGAGAAAATGACTGAGAAGAGGAATAGTACGGATCGGGAAGCAATGCAGAGAGAGGACGTGGTATTTTGGCTGCCGGAAGGGGCTGAATACGGCTGAGAGGTTCTTATGCGGAAGGTTCGGAACCTGCCTCGGAGTCTTGTGTGAGGTACTTTGCGCGGCAGCGGAAACGGACAAAAGCACAACGCAGACTGGCGTTAACGGTAGGAGAGATGGACATGCAGATGTCAATCAGGGTGGTACCGCCGGATTTCCGGTCCCTTCGGGGATGGAAGTCCGGCTTTTGTTATACGGGAAAACCTTGGGGCATGTGACGCCCGGAGACGGATCAAAAAAACAGCAGAAAGCCGATCCAGTGCCCAGAGGGTTTATGGCCGCATCACTTAGCGGCCGGAAATACTCTGCCTTTACTGGTACTGGGGAGGCTTTCTGCGGAACTGGAAAAACAGTCTCCGGGTGTCACATGCCCGGGAGAAATTTCAGATGCGCACTTTGCAGCGGAAATTCCTCCCCCTTAAAGGGCATGTGACGCCCGGAGACGGAACTAAAATAGGAGGAAAAACAATGGCAGACAAGAAAATGGTAGAGGAAATTACATCCATGGATGTGGACTTTGCCCAATGGTACACAGACGTGGTAAAGAAGGCGGAGCTGATAGACTACACCTCCGTAAAGGGTTGTATGGTGATCAAGCCCGCGGGTTATGCGATCTGGGAGCTGATTCAGAAGCAGCTGGACGCTAGATTCAAGGAGACCGGCGTGGAGAATGTATATCTCCCTATGTTTATTCCGGAGTCCCTGTTGCAGAAAGAGAAGGATCATGTAGAAGGCTTTGCACCGGAAGTGGCATGGGTGACCCACGGCGGTCTTGCGCCTCTGCAGGAGCGGCTTTGTGTGAGACCCACCTCAGAGACATTGTTTTGTGATTTTTACAAAAATGATATTCAGTCCTATCGGGATTTGCCGAAGGTGTATAACCAGTGGTGTTCCGTGGTACGCTGGGAGAAGGAGACCAGGCCATTCCTGCGTTCCAGAGAATTCTTGTGGCAGGAGGGACATACGGCCCATGCTACCGAAGAGGAAGCCCAGGACAGAACGATTCAGATGCTGAATTTATATGCGGATTTTTGTGAGGAAGTATTGGCGATTCCGGTAATCAGAGGTCAGAAGACGGAAAAGGAGAAATTCGCGGGAGCTGTGGCTACCTATGCCATCGAAGCCTTGATGCACGACGGCAAGGCGCTGCAGGCCGGAACCTCCCATAATTTCGGCGACGGATTTGCCAAAGCGTTCGGCGTACAGTTTACGGACAGAGACAATACTTTGAAATATGTGCATCAGACATCCTGGGGAATGACTACCCGGCTGATCGGAGCTATCATTATGGTGCACGGCGATAATGAAGGTTTGGTGCTTCCGCCCAGGGTGGCGCCTGTGCAGATCTGTATTGTACCGGTTCAGCAGAAAAAGGAAGGAGTGCTGGACAAGGCATATGAACTTCGGGATGTATTGAGCAGACATTACCGCGTGAAGGTGGACGATACGGACAAGAGCCCGGGATGGAAATTTGCAGAGGCAGAGATGCGGGGATATCCTGTCCGTGTGGAAATCGGACCCAGGGATCTGGCGGCAGGGAAGTGTGTGATCTGTCGGAGAGATACCAAAGAGAAGCTGGAAGTAAATCTGGAGGAGCTGGAGATCAAGGTGGGAGAATTGCTGGAGACTATCCAGAAGGAAATGTTGGAAAGGGCGGGAGCGCACCGGGACGCAAACACCTTCACAGCCGTCAATATGGAAGAATTTGAGCGGATTTTCAGTGAAAAGGCAGGCTTTGTCAAGGCAATGTGGTGCGGGAATGAGGAATGTGAAGTACAGATCAAGGATAAGCTGAGCGTGACCAGCCGCTGTATGCCTTTTGCACAGGAGCAGATTGCGGATACCTGTGTGTGCTGCGGCCGTCCGGCGAAAAAAATGGTCTACTGGGGAAGAGCATATTAGTACGGAGAGGGTGAGACTGAGATCTGTTTCGGCTGTGGTACGTAACGCGATATTGAAAACGGAAGTCTGCTCAGGCAGATAAAGAGCATGAACGGCAGGAAGAAAGGAGAAGCGAGAAATGATTCATGAGACATATCCAATCTCTGTAGGGGGCTCGTTGCCCTATGCAAAATTAATCACTTATATACAGGAGAACTTTGAGGATGTGGCCATCTGCGGCAGACCTTTGGTGCTGGTCTGTCCGGGCGGCGGTTATGGGATGACCTGTGACAGGGAAGGAGAACCTTTGGCGATGCAGTTCATGGCCATGGGTTACCATGCCGCCGTGCTGAAATATTCCTGCGCGCCGGCGGTTTTTCCCACGGCACTGGCAGAATTGGCATACAGCATCCGCCTGATCCGTGAGAATGCGGAAAGCTGGCATGTGGAGCCGGACAAGATTATCGTGCTGGGCTGCTCGGCGGGAGGGCATCTGGCGGCTTCTTTGGGCGTATTCTGGAAGAAGGATTTTCTGGCACGGTTTCTGGGCGCAGAAGACGCTGACCGCAGGGTGTTTCGGCCGGACGGCATGATTCTGTGCTACCCGGTGATCTCTTCCGGAGAGTTTGCCCACAGGGGATCTTTTGACAGTCTGCTGGGAGGGCAGGAGGAAGCTTTGTCTGTAAGTCTGGGAACGGACGCGTTGGAGCTGGTATCGCTGGAGAATCAGGTGGATGGGGAGACACCGCCTGCTTTTCTCTGGCATACCTATCCGGATGCTGCCGTGCCGGTGGAGAATTCGCTGCTCTTTGTCAGCGCGCTCCGGCGTGCCGGGGTCCCGGCGGAATTCCATATGTATCCCCGGGGCGAACATGGTTTGTCCCTTGCCAACCGCCTGACGCTGGGCCCGGGTGGGAACGGACTGCAGGAGGAATGTACCTCGTGGATTTCGCTGGCACATACCTGGATAGAGCATCAATATGTGAAAGGATTATAAAAATTGAATTATATTGTATTTGATCTGGAATGGAATCAGAGCAGTACCGGTCAGGAAGAGGAAACGGCCCGTCTTCCTTTTGAGATTGTGGAAATCGGCGCAGTGAAGCTGAACTGCCATGGTTTTCGGATCGGAGAGTTCGGTGAACTGATCAAGCCAGCCGTCTACCACGAGATGAATCAGATCACGGGCAGGCTCATTCATCTGCAAATGCAGGAGCTGGAGGGCGGCAGGCCCTTTGTCCGGGTGGCAGAGAGCTTCCTGAAATGGTGCGGGGAAGAGGATTACTGGTTCTGCACTTGGGGAAGCGCGGATCTGACGGAACTCCAGAGAAATATGAAATTTTATGAGATGGCTCCGCTGTCGAAGGGGCCGATTGCCTTTCTGGATGTGCAGAAGCTGTTCAGCATTGCCTTTGAGGACGGAAAATCCAGAAGATCCCTGGAACATGCAGTAGATTACCTGCAGATGGAGAAGGATATTCCTTTTCACAGGGCCTTTGGGGACGCGCATTATACGGCCAGAATATTGGCAAAAATTCTGGCGGAAAAACCGGATACGCTGAAGAACTTGTCCTATGATGTATTTCATCCGCCTGTAGACAGAAAATCAGAGATTAAAGTACGGTTTGACAATTACGAGAAATTTATTTCCAGGGAATTTGAAAGCAGGGCAGAAGCATTTGCGGACAGGGAAGTGGCGGCCAGCAAATGCTATCTCTGCCATCGGAATCTGCGGAAAAAGATCAGGTGGTTTACGCCCAACGGAAAGAATTATTACTGTCTGGCGTACTGTGAAATCCACGGCTATATGAAGGGAAAGATCAGAGTCCGGAAATCATCGGAGGAAAAGGTGTACATCGTCAAGACCACAAAAATGACCACCCCGGAGGAGGCCGTCCTTCTGAAAATACGGAGCGAGCATGTAAAAAAGCAGCAGCGGGAGCATCTGCTCAGACAAAGGGGAAGCTGAATTTCGTAATTCCGGACTTCGATGCAGAGCAAGCCGGCAGGAGCATCGGACTTTAGAAATCAATATCCCGATATCCGCCGGCGCTTCTCTGCTTCCGCCTGTTTTTACGTTTCCTTCGGTTGCTTCGGCCTCCGAAGGAATAATTTTTTAAAATGGATCGAATCAGCAGCCATACCAGCACAATGCCCACAAGCACGCCAAGTCCGATGAGAATCAGGGCCACGTTGACGAAAATGACGGGTTGATCCGATTCCTGCGGCAAAACCTCACCATCAGGCTGGATATCGAAAAGACTGTTCTCCTCCCGGTTCACGGAGAAATTCACACGCACGGAGCCGACTGGGATATCGTGATAAGTATAGGATATGATTGCTGCCTGGTTCTCGTTTCCTGTGTCATAAGATATTGAGGACTTGGCATCATCGAAAGAAGCCGTCCTGGGCATGATAATGAAATCGTCCTGGTTCAGGGACAGAAAAGGCTGCGAGCTGCCGAAGAGGTCGTTTCCGCTGTAAAACAGGCCCGTATTATCGATATTATATTTGGTCTCTGTCTTGGAGACATTTATTTTTTCAAAATTGGAAAAGCCATAGTCAAACAGGGCGATGGTGTCCTGGTACTGATAGGGCGATTCATCATGCATTACCACACAGATCAGCTTCATGCCTTCTTTTTCTGCACAGGATACCAGACAGCTTCTGGCGATATCGGTATAGCCTGTCTTGCAGCCCACCAGATATTCGTAGGCGTATTCTCCTCCGGGGATGATTTTCATAATGTTATTTTCCAATTTGCCCTTGGGAAGCTTTTCCGTGACGGGAAAATCAATTCTTTTGGACAGGGTGATTTTACAGAGCATTTCGTTGGCGAAAAAGACCCTGCCGATCATGGCCAGATCATATGCGGTAGTGTAATGATTTTCGTCCGGCAGACCGTTTGGATTTACGAAATGAGAATTCAGGCATCCCAGCTCGGAGGCTCTTTCGTTCATAATATCCGAGAATACCTGCCAGTCTGTGGTTCCCGTGATGTGCTCTGCAACCGCATAGCAGACTTCGTTGGCGGAGCGGATCAGGATGGCGTTCAGGCTTTGCTCCATGGTCAGTTCTTCACCGGGGTTCATTGCAATATGGCTGCTGTCACGGGGCGTGTCAAAGACCGCATCGTTGGAAAAGGTGACGATCTCATCCATTCCGCAGCGCTCCGAGGCGATGAGGGCGGTGAGAATTTTGGTAGTGCTGGCAGGATATTGCTGCTGATGAATATTTTTGGAGTAAAGGATGGTGCCTGTTTCCGCTTCCATCAAAATGGCAGATTCCGCCCCTACCACAGGGCCTGTGGGCCAGTTTTGGATCTCGTTGGACTGGATGTCCATGGCCCGGTGCGTTTCCAGACGCAGTTCGGCATCGGATGAGGCGGAGGCCGTGAGGGAACTATTTCCCAGGAGGATGCCGGTCAGGATAGCGGTTATAAGGTATATAGAGCGATATCGGAATATTTTCAACATAGATTACCTCTTGTAAATTCATTTTGCCGGCGGGAGCCTTTTTTCCCTATAGGGAAGTCCATCGCACTTTTCTATTATACACCAGTTTAGGGAAGAATTCACGGACATTTTTTCTGAATTTTGAAAGGTAATTTTGAAAGGTTCACAGGATAATTTTTATGGATTGACAAGTGTGTAAAATTAAAGTACAGTAAAGTATAGAATGAAAAGTGACAAAATAAGAAGAAGGAACAGTATGATTGATTGGAATGTGCGCGGAAGCGTACACGGGGGATAATCATGAGATTACGCAATATTACGGGTTCGAGGGAGGTGATTTCGCTTAGCCCTTATGTGATACGGGAAGAGATGCAGCCTGAGTGTGCCGGCAGGTGGAAGGAAATTTTCGGACGCAATGTACCGATTTTTATTGAAGCAGGTATGGGAAAGGGTAAATTTATACATACTATGGCTAAGCTCCATCCCGAGATCAGTTATGTGGGCATCGAGAAATACTCCAGCGTATTGCTGCGGGCTGTGAGCAAGATGGAACAGGAGGAGCTGCCAAATCTGAAATTTCTTCGGATGGATGCAGAGGGAATCGGAGAAGTGTTTGCGCCGGGGGAGGTGGATCGGATTTATCTGAATTTTTCCGATCCATGGCCAAAGGACAGGCATGCGAAGCGAAGGCTGCCATCCAGGGAATTTCTGGCCCGTTTTGCCCGGATTATAAAGCCGGAGGGCAGGCTGGAGTTCAAGACGGACAACAGGGCGCTTTTCGATTTTGCGCTGGAGGAGTTACAGACTTCGCCGGCGTGGGAGCTGGAGCGGTTCACTTTTGATCTTCACAATGACCGGGAGCTTATGCAGGGCAATGTGATGACGGAGTATGAGGAGAAATTTTCCGCAATGGGGAATCCTATCTGTAAATATATCCTTGTGCGGAAGCCGGGGTGATTCCGTGTATGTGTGCATTATAGGCACTATTTTCTTTACTAGAAAATCCGTCGCCGGACGGACACGGAATCAGCAAGGTGCCAGAGCATTTTGTATGGAAAAAGCGGAGGCCTGCAGCAGCGCCGTCAGGGCAGGCTTCCCGGGAAAATACGGCGGCGCAGAAAGAGGGTAAAAATGGAATACAAGTTTACGTCAGACAATTTTGAGACAGAGGTATTGAAATCGGATATCCCCGTACTGGTGGATTTCTATGCGGACTGGTGCAATCCCTGCAGGATGATGGGACCGATGGTGGCCAAAATCGCAGCGGAGTACGAAGGGAAGATCAAGGTGGGAAAATGTAATATCGACGAGAACATGGAGCTGGCGAAGAGCTGTCAGGTATCCAGTATTCCGGCTTTTATCATTTTCAAGGACGGTAAACCGGCCATGAATTTTGTGGGCGCCATGCCGGCGGCGGAATTAAAACAGAAAGTTGAGCAGGCGTTGGGGTGACATGAAAAAAGATTTGATTGTATATGAAACAAAGAGAGCTCTGATGTGTGTGGTCGCGGCTTTTGTATATGCCATGGGTGTGAACCTGTTCATTGTTCCGGCAGGGTTGTATTCGGGCGGTGTGATGGGTATTTCTCAGGTAATCCGTACTGTGCTTGCCCGGTTTTTCGGACTGGATTTCGGAGGCTTCGATGTGGCCGGTCTGATTTACTATATGATCAACGTGCCTCTGTTCATTCTGGCCTTTACCAGGCTGGGGAAGGCCTTTTTCTTCAAAACGCTGGTCACCGTTACGGCGATGACCACGTTTCTCTCCCTCATTCCGGTGACGAGAATTGTGGAGGATACCATGGCGGCCTGTGTAGTAGGCGGCATTATCTCCGGCAGCGGAATCGGTGTGATGCTGAGAATGGCTTCCTGCAGCGGCGGAATGGATGTGGTAGGATTGATTCTGGCCAGATGGAAGAAGGATTTCAGCGTAGGGAAGGCAGGACTTATGTTGAATCTGGTGCTGTACGGGATATGCTTCTTCCTGTTTGACGTGGAAATTGTGGTATACTGTATCATTTATGCGGCGGTGTATTCCACGGCTATGGACAGAGTACATACCCAGAATATCAATGTAGAGGCGAATATTATCACCAAGGCGGATACGGCGGAGATGGAGAAGGCTGTGTTTGACGAGATTTACAGAGGTATCACGAAATGGACTACCCAGGGCGCCTATACCCACCAGCAGTCTCATATGCTCTATGTGACATTATCCAAGTACGAGGTGAGCCGTCTGAAGGCGGTGGTACATAAGTATGATCCCAATGCGTTTATTGTTATCAATGAAGGGGTCAGTGTGGACGGAAATTTCCTGAAAAAATTGTGAGTATGTTCGGCTTGGGGCGGAAGCTTTGAGGGGAGACATGCAAAAATACATTGCAGAAGAAAAGGGGAACCGGGTTTTTACGATGGCCGGTTCCTCTTTTTTCTATGTGCAGACCCCGCATATGGAAATTTGTTGCTGATGCAACATGTGGGCCCCACGGGCGAGTAGGGAGAAATCGCCCCTACTCGATTTATGGGAAAGTTCATCTTCAGACGGACATGGAATCAGTAAGGCGCCGAATGCACTTATTTACAGAGAGTGCTTATCCTGCAATGCGGCGGCCACGAAGCCCTTGAACAGCGGGTGCGGACGGTTGGGCCGGGATTTCAGCTCCGGATGGCCCTGGGTTGCCACATAGAAGGGATGATCCGTGATTTCGCACATTTCCACGATACGGCCGTCCGGGGAGGTTCCGGAGAGACGCAGCCCCTTTTCGGCCAGGGCAGCCCGGTAATCGTTATTTACTTCATAGCGGTGGCGGTGCCTTTCATAAATGGTCTCCTCGCCATATAATTCATAGGCTCTGGAAGCCTTGTCCAGCACGCAGGGATAAGCTCCCAGCCGCAGGGTGCCGCCGATGTCCTCTACGCCGTTCTGGTCCGGCAGCAGGGCTATGATGGGATGTGTTGTGTTCGGATCCAATTCTATGCTGTGGGCATCCCGGTAGCCAAGGACATTGCGGGCGTATTCTACGATGGTGAGCTGCATGCCCAGGCACAGGCCCAGAAGCGGTTTTCCGTGCGTGCGCGCATAGTGAATTGCGATGATTTTGCCTTCGATTCCTCTGGAACCGAATCCGCCGGGAATCAGGATACCGTTTACATCGGCAAGCAGTTCTTCCGCATTTTCGGGTGTGACGGTCTCGGAGTCGATCCATTTGATATGGACGGTGGCATGGTTGGAGATGCCGCCATGCTTTAATGCTTCCACTACGCTGATATAGGCGTCATGGAGAGAGACATATTTTCCAACCAGAGCTATGGTGACTTCGTCAGTGGGATGTTTCAGGTCATCCACCATCTTCTCCCAGTCTGTCAGATCCGGTTTCGGACAGTCCAGATGCAGACATTCGCAGGCAACCTGGGCCAGATTCTCTTTTTCCATGGCCAGAGGCGCTTCGTAGAGATATTCCACATCCAGATTTTGCAGCACGCGCTTGCTGGGAACATTGCAGAAGAGAGCGATTTTGTCCTTCAGACTCTGGTCCAGAGGATGTTCGCTTCTGCATACAATGATATCCGGCTGAATGCCCATTCCCTGTAAATCTTTTACGCTGGCCTGAGTAGGTTTGGTCTTCAGCTCCTGGGAAGCGCTCAGATAGGGGATTAAGGTCACGTGGATTAAGATGGCGTTCTCCCGGCCCACATCCTGCTGAAACTGCCGGATGGATTCCAGGAAGGGCTGGCTCTCAATATCTCCCACTGTGCCGCCCACTTCAATGATGGCAATACGGGTGTCGGGATCTGTAAAATTACGGTAAAAACGACTCTTAATTTCATTTGTGATATGAGGAATAACCTGTACCGTTCCTCCGCCGTAATCTCCCCGGCGTTCTTTCTGCAGTACCGCCCAATATACCTTGCCGGTGGTGACATTAGAGTTTTTCCCCAGATTTTCGTCTATGAAGCGTTCATAATGCCCCAGATCCAGATCGGTTTCCGCGCCATCGTCGGTGACAAAGACTTCCCCGTGCTGGATTGGATTCATGGTGCCCGGGTCGATATTGATATAAGGGTCAAATTTCTGCATGGTAACTTTATAACCTCTGGCCTTCAGAAGGCGGCCAAGGGATGCTGCCGTGATGCCTTTTCCCAGTCCGGAGACTACGCCTCCGGTTACAAATACATATTTTACTGACATAATTTTTGATTTTCCTCCTATTTCAGTTCCGTAACAGGTCATCCCAGTACCAATAATAGCGGAAGAATTTCTGTCCCGAGTGCAGTGCCGGAAATTCTTCCGGGCACTGGGCCGGCCTGTTACTGATTCCAGTTCCGTAACAGGCCAATTAATATTTTTTCCGCGCGGTCTGGACCGGTTCACAGGTCAGATCCACGCCCAGTTTTTTGAAGATTTTGGTGTCCACCTCGGAGAGCATGACAGAGGTATGAACCTGGCAGCCCTTCAACCTGGGCAATTGATCCAGGGCACGCTTTGCATTGGTGTCGCTGCAGGCGGCGAGCGTAAGGGCAATCAGCACCTCATCGGTGTGGAGGCGGGGATTTTTTCCGCCCAGGTAGCGGACCTTCAGATCCTGGATGGGTTCGATTGCCTCCGGTTTGATCAGTTTGATGTGATGATCCACACCGGCCAGGTGCTTCAGCGCATTGAGCAGGAGCGCGGCGGAAGCGCCCAGGAAGTCCGAGGTTTTGGATGTGATGATCTGGCCATCCGGCAGTTCGATGGCCGCGGTGGGGGTACCCAGTTCCTCGGCAAGTTCCCTGGCCGCGGAGGTGACTTTTCTGTCGGCAGGGGTGATTTTGGCCTGTTTCATCAGCAACTCGATTTTGAGAAGTTCATTTTCGGAGGCATCATCCCGCACCATCCGGCACAAGGTAGTATAATAACGGCGGATGATCTCCATTTTAGATGCTTTGCAGCAGGCATCGTCATTTATGATACAGTTGCCGGCCATATTGACACCCATATCAGTGGGAGATTTATAAGGATTGCTTCCGTATATGCTTTCAAATATGGCATTCAGCACCGGGAAGATCTCAATATCCCGATTATAGTTTACGGTGGTTTCACCATAAGCTTCCAGGTGGAAGGGATCAATCATGTTGACATCATTCAGGTCTGCGGTGGCCGCTTCATAGGCAAGGTTGATGGGATGCTTCAGCGGGATATTCCAGATGGGGAAGGTCTCAAATTTGGCATAACCGGCCTTGATTCCGCGCTGCCGGTCATGATAAAGCTGGGAGAGACAGGTGGCCATCTTGCCGCTTCCCGGTCCCGGGGCCGTTACTACGATCAGGGGACGGGTGGTTTCGATATAGTCATTTTTTCCGTAGCCCTTTTCGCTGACAATCAGCGGAACATTGGCGGGATATCCTTCAATGACATAGTGGAGATATACTTTGATTCCTTTTTTCTCCAGCTTGGCCTTAAATTGCTCCGCGCTGTGCTGACCCTGATAATGTGTGATGACCACACTTCCCACATACAGCCCCCTTGTCAGAAATTCGTCCCGCAGACGCAGGACATCCACGTCATAGGTAATCCCCAGATCCCCATGTATCTTGTTTTTCTCTATATCCGTTGCGCTTATAACGATGACGATCTCCGCGTAGCCGGATAACTGCATCAGCATCTGGAGTTTCGCGTCTGGAGCAAAACCGGGCAAGACTCTGGAAGCATGGTAATCATCGAAGAGCTTCCCGCCGAATTCCAGGTAAAGCTTGTCCCCAAACGAAACGATGCGTTCCTTGATGTGTTCTGACTGCAGTTTCAGATATTTGTCGTTGTCAAATCCGATTTTCATATCCTGCCTCGCTTTCATAAAATGTTTCCTCTGTTTTCACATTTTATCATTTTACCACAGAATTTTAAGGAATACCATATTCAGATGAAAAAATAATAGAGAGCAGACAGTTTAGAAATCTTTAAGAGATAATTTGTTTTTTTCACAAATAAGCTATTGATTTATCAATTGGTTCTATCTATAATGGCAATGGGACTTTAGAAATAAGGTAAACAGGGAAACGGAGTTACTATGGACAATCAAATGAACCAATACGACAATGGCGGCGGATACAATAACGGCGGCCAGGGGAACGGGCCGGGGAACAATGGCGGCAACGGAAATCAGCCTCCCAGAAGACCGAATATCATGATGGTATTGCTGGCGGCGCTCAGCACGGTGCTGCTGGTTTTTATGCTCTGGAATCTGATGTTCGGGGGCAATGGAAATGCACAAGAGGTCAGTTATACCAAGTTCCTGGAGCATGTGAATGCGGATGAAGTGGAAGCGGTGGAGGTACAGAGCACGGGACAGATCCTGTTTACTCTGAAAAAGGATGCCAAAGATAAGGAAGACGCGCCTACAGCTATGCCGGCGTACCCTTTTTACGGCAATACGCCCACGACTTATTCCACAATTATTATGGAAGATCTGGATACTCTGACAGCCAGAATGGAGAAGCATGGGATAGACGGAAGCCGTATTCTGAGCGATAATTCAGGAAGAATACTGGATATATTGCTGTATGTGGTATTGCCGGTATTGCTGATGTGGATTCTGCTGGGCGTGGTATTTAAGAAAATGGGCGGCTCCGGCGGTCCGCTGGGCGTAGGTAAGAGCAACGCCAAGGTCTATGTACAGAAGGAGACCGGTGTCACGTTCAAGGATGTGGCAGGGGAAGATGAGGCGAAGGAATCCCTGGTGGAAGTGGTGGATTTCCTGCACAATCCGGGGAAATATTCGAAGATCGGCGCCAGACTCCCCAAGGGCGCATTGCTGGTAGGCCCTCCCGGTACAGGTAAGACCCTGCTGGCCAAAGCGGTGGCGGGGGAAGCCCATGTGCCGTTTTTCTCCCTGACAGGTTCGGACTTTATCGAACTGTACGTGGGTGTGGGCGCCAGCCGTGTGCGTGACCTGTTCAAGGAGGCTACCAAGAATGCGCCATGTATTATCTTTATAGATGAGATCGATGCCATCGGCCGAAGCCGTGATTCCAAATACGGCGGAGGAAACGAGGAGCGGGAGCAGACGCTGAACCAGCTGCTGTCCGAGATGGACGGCTTTGACAGTTCCAAGGGTATCCTGATTTTGGGCGCCACCAATAGGCCGGAGATATTGGATAAGGCGCTGCTGCGGCCCGGACGTTTCGACAGGCGGATCATCGTGGATAAACCGGACCTGAAGGGACGTGTGGAGATCCTGAAGGTGCATGCCAAGGATGTGAAAATGGACGAGACGGTGGATCTGGATGCCATTGCCCTGGCAACCAGCGGTGCAGTGGGTTCCGATCTGGCCAATATGATCAACGAGGCTGCTATCAATGCGGTCAAAGAAGGCCGGGATTACGTCTGCCAGAAGGATTTGTTTGATGCAGTGGAAGTAGTGTTGGTGGGTAAAGAGAAGAAAGACCGTATCATGAGCCGGGAGGAACGCAAGATTGTGTCCTACCATGAAGTGGGGCATGCGCTGATCAGCGCCCTGCAGAAGAATTCCGAGCCGGTACAGAAGATTACGATTGTGCCCCGGACCATGGGGGCTCTGGGCTATGTCATGCATGTGCCGGAGGAGGAAAAGTATCTGAATACAGAGGCGGAGCTTCACGACATGCTGGTGGGCCTGGTGGGAGGCCGGGCGGCGGAGGAAGTTGTCTTTGATACGGTGACGACGGGGGCCGCCAATGATATCGAAAAAGCGACTGATATTGCGCGCAATATGGTGACACGTTACGGCATGAGCAAGAAATTCGGCCTGGTAGGGCTGGCTACGGTGGAGAGCCAGTATCTGGAAGGGCGGACGGCGTTGAACTGCAGCGATGCCACGGCGGCGGAGATCGACGCGGAAGTGGTCGAGATACTGAAGGAAAGTTATGAAAAGGCGCTGGAGATGCTTCGGGAGAACCGGGAGGTCATGGATAAGCTTGCCGAATTTCTGATCGAGAAGGAGACCATCACGGGCAAGGAGTTCATGGAAATCTTCCGCAGGGAAAAGGGACTGCCGGAGCCGGAGGAGAAAGAAGAGAAAAAGAGTCAGGAAAAGGTGTCGCCGGTGATTGAAATGCCGGGGCCGGTGGAAATTCCGGAACCGGTGAAAGAAGCAAAAGCGGCAGAGACCGAACCTGAATCCGCAGAGCCGGAAGAGGAGCATGGCGCGGAGACAGGACAGGATCATGGGGAGGAGCAGGCAGAGGAGCCTGCGCAGACAGCGGCAGACGTGGAACAGCCGGTGGGCAGATTTTCCAATGGCAAGATAGACTGACGACTAAGATAGGATGTGCCGTTGTCACAGCGGTGCATCCTACTCTTGTCTGTATCCGGCAGATGGGAGATTTCCCGGGCGAAAGCTCTATACGCACGGAAATGCTATGCCGGATCCGGGCACTGAATGAACGGATGCGGAACTGGAAACAGCATCCATGCAACCGGTACCCCGAAGGATTTTCGGACGTTTTTCTTCGGGGCCGAAAATCCTTCGCCGATGCCAGGGTACCGGGAGCACGGATGCGGAACTGGAATAGGAGGAAACAAGTTTGATATCGAAAAGTAAGTATACGGGGAAAAGAGGAGGACTGCGCCTACTGTGCCCCGCGCTCCTGACGGTCGCGATAGGGATCTTTCTGATCGCGGGTTGCGGAAAGCAGGAAGAGCAATCCCTGGCAACAGAAGTGGAGGGAGTGGAACTGTCCCTGGAAAACGCCGGGCAGGATACGACCGAAACCGGAGAAACCGGACATGATACAGCCAAAGACGGAGAAACCGGACGTGATACAGCCGAAAGCGGAGAAACAGCCGGACAGACAGACGATAAGAACGGCGGAGAGAGCGAAAGCATGGAGGGCAGTTCTCAGGATACTGCCCCGGAGCAGACACAGACGCCGGTCTCAGAGGAAGCTGAGGCTGACGGGAGTGGCGAGGCTTCCGGCCAGGCCGGGACAGGGGCCGGGGAGGCAGGAGAAGCGCCTGGGGAGGATGCAACCGCTCAGGAACCTGCAGACTGTTCTGTCTGTGAGACCACACCGCAGCCGGAAGAAAAATCTGTACAGGAGGCAAACGGTTACATAATCGTAATCGATGCCGGGCATCAGAAGAAGGGAAACAGCGAAAAGGAGCCCATCGGACCGGGAGCAAGCGAGACAAAGGCCAAGGTAGCGGGAGGTACCTCCGGGGCCGCCAGCGGATTGAAGGAATACGAATTAACTCTGACGGTGGCCCAGAAGCTGGAGAGCGAATTACTGGAGAGGGGCTATCAGGTCATTATGGTCAGGACTACCCATGATGTGGACATGAGTAATAGTGAGAGGGCTCAGGTAGCCAATGAAGCAGGGGCGGATGCTTTTATCCGGATCCATGCCAACGGCTCGGAGGATACTTCCGTCAATGGGGCCATGACAATTTGCCAGACGGCCTCCAATCCTTATAATGGGGATTACTATCAGAGCAGCAGAGAGCTATCGGATGCCGTGTTGGATGCGCTGGTGGCGGAAACCGGCTGCAAGAAACAGTATGTGTGGGAGACGGATACCATGAGCGGCATTAACTGGTGTCAGGTGCCGGTGACGATTGTGGAGATGGGCTATATGACCAATCCGGAGGAAGACACTCTCATGGCTACCGATGAGTACCAGGATAAGCTTGCAGAGGGAATGGCAAACGGCATCGATACTTTCCTGGCCGGAAGGCAGTAGAGCAGTGTGATGGTGGGAGAAGCGGGAACGCAGGGGGACAGTCATGTTTAACATTGAGGAGGAATTAAAAAAGCTTCCCAAGAACCCGGGAGTCTATATTATGAGAGATGACATGGATGTCATTTTATATGTGGGGAAGGCTGTAAATCTTCACAACCGGGTACGTTCTTATTTTCGGGAAAATATCGGCAGAGGGCCTATGATTGATAAGATGGTGTCATTGATTGCCCGCTTTGAATATATTGTCACGGATTCGGAGCTGGAGGCCCTTGTACTGGAAAACAATTTGATTAAGGAGCATTCTCCCAAGTACAACACCTTGCTGAAGGATGACAAAACCTACCCATATATAAAGGTGACCATGGGGGAGGCATATCCGCGTATCCTGTTTTCCCGTGTGATGAAGAAGGACAAGTCGAAGTATTTCGGGCCTTATACCAGCGCGGCTGCAGTGAAGGACACCATTGAACTGCTGAATAAGCTCTATCATCTCAGAACCTGTAACCGTAGTCTGCCCAGGGATATCGGGCAGGAACGTCCCTGTCTGAATTATCATATCAAGCAATGCGATGCGCCCTGTCAGGGCTATATTAGCAGGGAGCAATATCAGGAGCAGGTGGCTTCGGCACTGGAATTTCTGAATGGCAATTATAATCTGATTCTGAATGAGCTGGAGAACAAGATGAAAGCGGCTGCGGAAGAGCTGGATTTTGAGGCGGCCGCGGGTTATCGGGATTTGTATAATAGCGTAAAGCAGGTATCTCAGAAGCAGAAGATCACTGACAGCGCAGGAGAAGACAAGGATGTCATAGCGATGTACCAGGATGAGAGAGAGGCGGTAGTCCAGGTCTTTTTTGTCAGGGGCGGCAAGCTGATCGGCAGAGAGCACTATTATATGACGAATGTGTCATCCGGTAAAAAGGCAGAAATCCTGGAAAATTTTGTCAAGCAATTCTATGCGGGAACGCCGTTTATTCCCAGGGAATTAATGCTTCAGTACGAGATTAGTGACAAAGAGCTGATCGAAAAGTGGCTGTCCGGGCGTAAGGAGGCCAGAGTCTATATCCGGGTGCCGAAAATCGGTTCCAAGGAGAAGCTGGTGGAGCTGGCGGCGCAGAATGCCAGACATATTTTGGAGCAGGATAGAGAACGGCTGAAGCGGGAGGAAGGGCGGACCATCGGCGCGGTAAAGGAGATTGCCGGACTGTTGGGAATAGAGCATATCGAACGGATGGAGGCGTTCGATATTTCGAATATCAATGGATTTGAAAATGTGGGTTCCATGATTGTATTTGAGAAGGGGAAGCCGAAGCCCAGCGATTACCGGAAATTCCGGATTAAAACCGTATCCGGACCGGATGATTATGCCTGTATGAAGGAGGTTCTCACCAGGCGTTTCCGTCATGGGCTGGAGGAAGAGAAGGCGTTGGAAGAAAAAGAGCTGGACAGGGTATACGGTAAATTTACCAGGTTTCCCGATTTGCTGATGATGGACGGCGGCAGAGGACAGGTGAATATCGCCCTTGCCGTTCTGGAGGAACTGAAACTCCCTATTCCGGTCTGCGGCATGGTCAAAGACGACAATCATCGCACCAGAGGATTGTATTTTAATAATGTAGAACTGCCTATAGACACGCGCTCGGAGGGCTTTAAGCTGATTACCAGGGTTCAGGATGAGGCCCACCGTTTTGCGATCGAGTACCACCGCTCATTACGCAGCAAAGCCCAGGTGAAGTCCGTATTGGACGATATACCCGGTGTGGGACCGGCCAGAAGGAAAGCGCTCATGCGGCATTTTAAATCCATCGAAGAAATAAAGGCTGCGGAAATTGAGGAGCTTGCGGCACTGCCGGAAATCAACCGCCGGGCAGCGGAAGATATTTATCTTTTTTTTCATAAAACGCAGGAACAGTAACAAAATCTTTTCACACTTTGCTTCACATTGGAGGGGGAGTATGGTATAATTCTAAATAATGTTTTTTTTTAGAACGGGGAATCATATTTGCAAGATAAGATAAAACAGGAGATCAGGTGGGTATGGAAAGTGTCAGATTGACTCGTTTGATAGAGAAGATGAAGCTGGAAAATCTTACGCCACAGATTGATGTTACGGATATCCGTATCACGCAGCCGGATGTGAATCGACCGGCACTTCCGCTGGCAGGTTATTTTGAGCATTTTGACTCTACGAGACTACAGATTATCGGATTCGTGGAATACAGTTATATGGAGAACATGCCGGATGAGCGGAAGCGTGAGATTTACGATGAATTTATGAGCTATGATGTATCGGCGGTGGTGTTTTGCCGGGAACTGAAGCCGGATCCCATCTTTGTGCAGGCTGCCCTTACGCACAGAGTACCGATTCTATCTACGAAGAAATCAACATCCGCATTTATGGCAGAGGCGATCCGCTGGCTGAATGTGAAGCTTGCTCCCTGTATCTCGGTACATGGGGTACTGGTGGATGTCTATGGAGAGGGACTGCTGATTACGGGGGAAAGCGGGATCGGCAAATCGGAGGCAGCTTTGGAACTGGTTCGCCGGGGCCACCGGCTGGTAACCGATGATGTGGTGGAGATTAGAAAGGTCAGCGATGACACACTTGTCGGTTCCGCGCCGGAGATGCTGAAGCATCTGATCGAACTGAGAGGTATCGGCGTCGTGGATGTGAAGGCTTTGTTCGGTGCATCTGCCGTCATGGATACTCAGAATATCGATCTGGTGATCCGTCTGGAGGACTGGGATCGGGATAAAGAATACGATCGTCTTGGATTAGAGGAGAATTATACCGAATATATGGGGAATAAGGTGGTCTGTTACAACATCCCCATTCGCCCCGGCAGGAACGTGGCAGTGATCTGCGAATCCGCGGCGGTGAATCATCGTCAGAAGAAGATGGGGTACAATGCGGCCCAGGAGCTTTATTCCAGGGTACAGAATTCTTTTGCGAGAAAGCGGGAAGAGGATCCGTTTTAGAAAGATAAGAGAGGAAGGTATGAAGGATGAGTAAGTATGCATTTGGGGTTGACATCGGCGGGACCAGCGTCAAGATGGGGTTGTTCGATGCCGGCGGAAATGTTCTGGACAAATGGGAGATCCCCACAGTAAAGGAGAATAAGGGAGAAGCCATCCTGCCGGACGTGGCAAAAAGTCTTCTGGCGAAGATGAAGGAGACAAATCTTCGGGAAGAGGAACTGGTGGGCGTGGGTGTAGGTGCGCCGGGGGCCATGGACGATACCGGAACGCTTTTATGCGGCGCGGTGAATCTGGGATGGGACAGATTTAACATACCTGAGAAGCTGGGCGCATATATTAATGTACCGATAAAAGCTGTAAACGATGCCAATGCCGCAGCATTCGGGGAAATGTGGCAGGGAGGCGGAAAAGGATACAGCAGCCTGGTGGCGGTGACGCTTGGCACAGGTGTGGGCGGCGGTGTGGTTATCGATGGGAAGATTCTGGTAGGAGCAACCGGCGCCGCAGGAGAGATCGGGCATGTCCATATTGAAGACCGGGAGACGGAGAGCTGCAATTGCGGCAATAAGGGATGTCTGGAACAGTATACTTCCGCAACAGGGATTGTACGTTTGGCAGAACGGTATCTTGCAAAGTGTGATACGCCCACGGTTCTTCGGGACAGGAGAGTTTCGGCCAAGACTGTATTTGATGCCGTGAAGGCGCAGGACAGTGTCGCCATGGAGATTGCGGGACAGTTTGGCGATTATCTGGGAAAAGGGCTGGCTATGGTGGCCGGTGTGTTAAATCCGGAGATTTTTGTCATTGGGGGAGGGGTATCCAAGGCAGGGGAGATTTTGATTTCCTACATAGAGCCTTATTTCCGTAAGTATGCCTTTGTCCAATGTAAAGATACGAAATTTGCCCTGGCGAAACTGGGAAATGATGCAGGGATCTACGGAGCGGCAGCGGCAGTTTTGCTATGAGGGCCGGAAATTAAAAAAAGGAAGGCATGAAAATGATCGGTGGAGCAGTAGTTGAGGCATTGCAAAAGTTTGTACCACAGGAAAATATTCATCTGCAGGAACCAATGGCAGGTCATACCACCTTTCGGATAGGGGGGCCTGCAGATTGCCTTCTTGAACTTGAGAATGAGGAACAGTTGAAAAAATTATGCCGATATTTGGAAATGACAGGGATGCCGTTTTTTGTATTGGGAAACGGAAGCAATCTTCTGGTAAATGACGCCGGCTACAGGGGAATTGTCCTGGAGATCGGACAAAAGATGAGCGGTATCCTCGTACAGGGAAAACGGATAGTGGCGAAGGCCGGGGCTACCCTGGCACAGGTGGCCAGAGCCGCAATGGAGCATGGACTGACAGGGCTGGAGTTTGCCTCCGGGATCCCGGGGACCGTGGGCGGCGGCGTGGTGATGAATGCCGGAGCCTATGGGGGCGAGATGAGCCAGGTAGTGACTCAGGTCAATGTGGTGAGCAGGGAAGGGGAATTGTTGGAGCTGGATAATGAAACGATGGAATTCGGTTATCGGACCAGCGTAATCAGGAAGAGTTCTTTTATTGTGACGGAAGTTACATTTTCTCTAAATGAGGGTGACAGAAGTGTCATAAAAGCAAAAATGGAAGAGCTGGCCATGCGGCGTAGAGAAAAACAGCCGCTGGAATATCCCAGCGCAGGAAGTACCTTTAAAAGGCCGGAGGGCCATTTTGCAGGACAGTTGATTATGGAAGCCGGTCTGAAGGGCTTTCGGATAGGAGGCGCACAAGTGTCCGAGAAGCATTGTGGTTTTGTGATCAATGTCGGAAATGCGGCCTCGGAGGACGTCAGCGGCGTGATCAGGGAAGTGCAGCGCTGCGTTAAGGAGAGGTTTCGGGTAGAACTGGAGCCGGAGGTTGTTTTCTTGGGATGGTAAGGAATTTCGGACGGTTTTCGGATGACCTCCGGAAGCCTTTATCGTAAATGTGAGGGGTTATGAGATTCGTAGTAGTGACGGGAATGAGCGGCGGCGGTAAGAGCACCGCGCTGAAGATGCTGGAGGATGCCGGGTTCTACTGTGTGGACAACCTGCCGGTATCGCTGATTGAGAAATTTGCCGAGCTGGTTTCCATGCCGGGCAGCGAGGTGGGAAAGGTGGCGCTGGGACTGGACGTACGTTCCGGCGAGGCCTTCAAAAATGTCACCAGGATCTTGGGAAAACTAAAGGAGACAGGATACAAGCTGGAAATCCTCTTTATGGATGCGGATGAGAAGGTGTTGATCAAGCGCTATAAGGAGACCAGGCGGATACATCCCCTGGCTGTGGACGGAAGAGTGGAGGACGGTGTCAGGGCGGAGCGTCAGGTGCTGGAGAATATACGGCGCCAGTCGGATTATGTAATTGATACGTCACTTCTGCTGACCAGGGAACTGAAACAGGAAATTGACCGTATTTTTGTGGAAAATGCGGAGTATAATAGTTTGATAGTGACAGTGATGTCATTTGGATTTAAGCATGGAATACCGGCCGATTCGGATCTGGTGCTGGATGTCCGTTTTCTGCCGAATCCTTTTTATATTGACGAATTGAAACAGAAGACAGGAAATGACAACGAGGTGCAGGAATATGTCATGGGCTTTGAGGAAGCGGAAATATTTATGACAAAGCTGACAGATATGCTGCAGTTTTTGATACCGAATTATGTCAAAGAAGGAAAATACCGCCTTGTCATTGCCATCGGCTGTACGGGGGGCAAGCATCGAAGCGTTACCCTGGCCAATGAGCTGTACAGGCGCATGAAGGATAAAGGGAAATATGGAATAAAGCTGTATCATCGGGATGTGAATCATCAGGGGAAGTGAACTGTCCAGGAAAAGCCGGGTGGCAGGCATTTGAGCCGGGAGGGCATATGTCATTTTCAAGTGAGGTGAAGGCAGAACTGGCAAAGCGGATCAGTCCGGCCAGACATTGCCAGATTGCCGAGCTGGCGGCGATCATGAATTTATGCGGCCAGTATGGAAGAGATGAAAACGGCGGCTTCACAGTAGGTTTTCAGACGGAAAATGAAGCTGTTGCCAGAAAAGGCTTTACATTATTGAAAAAAACATATAATATAAATACGGATATTGTGTTGAAAGAACAGGAATTACAGGCCCTGCTGAGAAATCTGGGAGATTTGGACAGGCCCGTGAGCCCTCTTCTGATTAAGAATTCCTGCTGCCAGCGGGCTTTTTTGCGGGGGGCTTTTTTGAGTATCGGTTCCATGAGCGATCCGGCCAAAGGGTATCATCTGGAGTTCGATTGCTCAGATGCGGATAAAGCAAAGCAGCTGCAGGGATTGATCAGGGATTTTGGCATCGAATCGAAGATAATCCGCCGCAAGAAGTATTATGTGGTGTACCTGAAAGAAGGGGCGGGAATCGTAGATTTGCTGAATGTGTGCGAGGCTCCGGTGTCATTGATGAATATGGAGAATCTCCGCATATTAAAGGAGATGCGGAATTCCGTGAACCGCCGTGTAAACTGTGAGACAGCCAATATCGCCAAGACCGTAAACGCGGCGTCCAGGCAGGTTGAAGATATTGAATATATCAGGAAGCATTATGGATTTCAGAATCTGCCGGACACATTGCGCGAGATGGCGGAAATCCGTTTGGAATATCCGGATGTGCCGTTGAAGGAGCTGGGAGAGTACTTTACCCCGGTTCTTGGAAAATCCGGGGTAAACCATAGATTGCGCAAGCTGAGCGAGCTTGCGGAGAAATTAAGGCATTCAGTGATATAAGGAATTAAGGAGGAAACGAAATGAAAAAGAAGAGTATCAGTATCAGTTTGGAAGACGATCAGATGGCCAGACATATTGCGCTTCTGGTTCAGAAGGCCAGCAAATACGAAAGTGCCATATATATCCAATCTGGTGAGAAGAAGGTAAATGCCAAAAGTATCATGGGAATGATGACATTGGGCATGGATATCAGCGAGGAATTGGAGATATCTGCAGACGGTGCGGATGAAGAGTCAGCTATAGAAGGGATTACCGGTTTTTTGGCTGGTATGGAAGCATAAGTGTAAATGATGAGTAAAAAACTGCTTTTTGTATACAATCCTAAAGCCGGAAAAGCGCTTATAAAAAATAAGCTTGCCGATATTCTGGATGTTTTTGCAAAGGCCGGTTATGAGACTACTGTGGCGCCTACGCAGCAGCATGGGGATGCGTTAGACACGGTGGCCGGGCGGTGCAGAGATTATGATTTGGTGGTATGCAGTGGGGGCGACGGAACATTGGACGAGGTTGTGACCGGAATGATCCGGAGTAATTTTCGGATTCCCATCGGTTACATTCCGGCAGGCAGCACCAATGATTTCGGAGGGAGCCTTTCTCTGCCCAAAAATATGGTACAGGCGGCAGAGGTGGCGGTGGGAGGAAGCAATTTTTCCTGCGACATCGGCTCTTTCGGATATGGCACTGAAGAGGATGTATTTGTCTACATTGCAGCGTTTGGACTTTTTACGGATGTATCCTATGAGACGGCACAGGATATGAAGAACGTGCTGGGACATATGGCTTATTTGCTGGAAGGTATGAAACGGCTTTCCTCGATCCGCTCTTTCCATGTGAAGGTGAGCTGGGAGGACAACGAAGTGGAGGATGATTTTATCTTTGGGATGATCACGAATTCCACTTCTGTGGGAGGTTTTAAGAATATTACCGGCAAGAATGTGAAAATGGATGACGGCGTCTTTGAAGTGACGCTGATTAAGCATCCCAGGAATCCGGTGGAGCTGAATAATATTATGATCTCGCTCCTGGACCGGGATATTGACACAAATGCAATGTATTGTTTCCGCACGGCAGAATTGACCGTGGAATCAAGAGGAGCAATGGCATGGACATTGGATGGCGAAAACGGCGGCAGCCATACAAAAGTGACAATCAAAAATGTATGCAGAGGAATTGACATCAGGGTAAAGGAACCGCCTTCCAAATAGACAGATTTAAAATCGGTATTGCGCGGTATCCTGCCGATACCAGAGGACAGCGGCAGGATAGCGTCAAATATAGAAAATGGAGGTAATCGTATTATGCTAGTTTCAGCAACAGAAATGCTTAAGAAAGCGAAAGCAGGTCATTATGCAGTAGGTCAGTTCAACATCAACAATCTGGAGTGGACAAAGTCCATCCTGCTGACCGCGAAGGAGTGCAAGTCTCCCGTTATTCTCGGTGTATCCGAGGGAGCAGGCAAGTACATGGGCGGCTACCACGCGGTAGTAGGTATGGTGAACGGCTTGTTAAAGGATCTGGATATCGATGTTCCCGTTGCTCTGCATCTGGATCATGGTTCCTATGAGCATTGCTACAAATGTATCGAGGCAGGTTTTTCCTCTGTTATGTTTGACGGTTCTCATTATCCCATTGAAGAGAATGTAGCAAAGACAACCGAGCTGGTTGCAGCTGCTCACGGCAAGGGAATTTCCATTGAGGCGGAAGTCGGCTCCATCGGCGGAGAGGAAGACGGTGTTGTAGGCATGGGCGAGTGCGCAGATCCTAAGGAGTGCAAGGCCATTGCTGATCTGGGTGTGGATTTCCTGGCAGCAGGTATCGGCAACATTCATGGGAAATATCCTGAGAACTGGAAGGGTTTAAGCTTCGAGACGTTGGATGCGGTACAGCAGCTGACAGGGGATATGCCTCTGGTGCTTCACGGCGGTACAGGCATTCCTGCAGACATGATCAAGAAAGCGATCAGCCTGGGCGTGGCGAAGATCAATGTAAATACCGAGTGCCAGCTTGCATTTGCTGCCGCTACCCGTAAGTATGTGGAAGAGGGCAAGGATCAGCAGGGGAAGGGATTTGACCCTCGTAAGCTTCTGGCTCCCGGCGCTCAGGCCATCAAGGATACCGTAAAGGAGAAGATGGAGCTGTTCGGATCTGTGGGCAAGGCTTAATTCATATTTTGTTTACAAATCATTCAATGAATATTTGAATTGTTATCATGATTTGGACATTTCTTGCGGGTATACTATATCCATAAGCAACAAACAAACCGGTCATGAAAGCGAGCCACAGTTTACTGAATAACTTTTTCATAATTATAGCCAGGAAACCTCGGGTTTCCTGGCATCCTCCTTTTTCGGGGGAGTTTTTTTGTTTATACAGGATTCTGTCGGGTGAAGTGGAATTCTATACAGCAGGAGGCATGGAAGTTTTACAATAATGGAATCGGTAAGGTGCCAAAGGCATTTTTCTATGCGCAGGCGGGCAAATGGAAGATTGCTGTTGACATGGCAAGCGGGCCGCGGAGAAAGACATTGCCCTATTCGGTTTTCAGGGAGGGGATTCGGAAATACGCTTGAAATCCGTATAAAGAGGGAGGATGCCAGGAAACTTACGTTCCCTGGCATTATTATGAAAAAGTTATTTAGTAAACAGTAGCTATGGCTGGTTTATCTCTTCAACTGATATATTTAGTATAAGAGAAAGAAATGTATAAACCATGATGACAAAATTAATATTGCTTGAATGAATTGTGAACAAATTGTGAATTAGTAAAGAACAGGAAGCTTTTCCGGTTCCGGATATTCCACACCAAAGGTCTCTACAGTGACGCTTTCCATCACCTGATTTTCATAGGGTCTGTCAGAGGCACTGTCGGTGGAAGTCTCTGCGATGCGGTTTACCACGTCCATTCCTTCTATCACTTTTCCGAAAGAGGCATAGCTGCCGTCCAGATGAGGAGCCTTTTTGTGCATGATAAAGAACTGAGAACCGGCGGAATCCGGATGCATGGATCTTGCCATGGAAAGTACGCCTTCGGTATGCTTTAAACTGTTGGGGACGCCGTTTTGGGAAAATTCTCCCTTGATGTGGTAGCCGGGACCGCCCATGCCCGTACCGTCGGGACAACCGCCCTGGATCATGAAGCCCCTGATCACGCGGTGGAAGATCAGGCCGTCATAGAAGTGGCTGTTGACCAGGCTGATGAAGTTGCTGACGGAAATGGGAGCGATCTCAGGATAAAGCTCCAGACGGATTTTTGCTCCGTCCTGCATGGTGATGGTAACAATCGGATTTTTTTCCATAATGAATGTCCTTTCTGCTTGAAATGAGGTATAATATTGACTCAGAAGGGCCCTGAGTCAACCTCTGATTCCATATGCGCGGGAGCGCATGGAAATGAGGTATAATGTTAAAATTGTAACCTATAATCATGATTTCGTAAAGAGGAAAGTGATAAAAGTGGCATATTTAAAAGAGATAGAAGTCTCTGTAAACGGAGTCTTGTCGGTATTGTATGTGACGGATGACCCGGAGACGGGGGAGAGACTGCAGGGGGAAGACAAACCGGTAATAATTTATATTCACGAAGGAAACCGTGGACAGGATTTCAGCGGTTTTCTGTTTGCCGTGGAGGACCCGGAGGATCTGGAACCGGAATACGTGGAGCGGGTTTACAGAAGACTGCGGGGACTGCCTTGGAACATTCTGGAGACACCCAGATGCCTGATCAGAGAGACCACGGAGGAGGACGTGGAGGATTTCTATCAAATTTACAGCCATCCGGATATTACGCGATATATGGAAAATCTTTATCCTGAAATAGAGCAGGAGAAGGCTTGTGTCCGGGAGTATATCGAAAAGGTATATACTTTTTTCGGCTTTGGTGTCTGGACGGTGGTGGAGAAGTGCAGCGGCGCGGTCATCGGAAGAGCGGGCGTTTCCTATCGGGAGGGATTCAAGGAGCCGGAGCTGGGGTTTATCATAGGCGTGCCTTGGCAGAGAAAGGGGTATGCGGAGGAGGTCTGCAGAGCCGTCCTGCAATATGCCGGGACAGCGCTGGCCTTTACGCAGATACAGGCGCTGGTGGAAACGGAAAATACTGCCTCGCTGTGCCTCTGCGGCAAGCTGGGATTTGAATATCGGGAAAAAATAAGACAGGGAGAAAAGGAATATTATAGACTTGTGATAGAAATGTGATCCTGGCTGACGCGGAAAGAGCCGGAAAACAGCCGAAGCTGCCGCATTGGGGAACTGGTATTCCCCAATGCGGCAGTCCTTTTGCCTATAGGATACAGACTTCCAACAGCCTATTCTCTTTCGTAAAAAATCTGTGCAATCGGTGAATCAGGAGAGAGAATGACTGTTTTGTTGCCGCCCTGCATGGAGATTTTCAAAGCGTCAAGACTTCTGACAAAGGAGTAAAACTCCTGTTTGGAAGCATCGTTGTAGGCTTCGGCCAGGATGCGCATGTATTCTGCCTCTCCCTGTGCGACAAGTATGGCTGCTTCCTTGTCTGCTTCGGACAGAAGCACGGTGACTTCCTTGTCCGTGGTATTGCGGATAATCTGCGCTTCGGAGCTTCCTTCGGCAGTATAGGTGGCGGCAATATTATCCCGTTCCGAGATCATACGCTCGTATACAGCCGCCTTGTTGTCGCCGGGCAGATCCAGTTTTTTGGTTTCAAAGGCCAGCAGCTCGATTCCGTACTGATCCAAAGAATTGCCGATATTTGCGATGACAGCGTCGGACAGTTCTCCGTTTCGTCCGGAGATCACATCGTCCTGGGAAGTGCTGCTGATCACGTTCTTGGTGGAATTATATACAATCACATCCAGACGTCCTTCCGCATTGGAGATGGAAGAATTCAGGGTCTGGGCAAATTTCAGGGGATCGGCAATTTCCCAGAGGATATAGCTGTCACAGATCATGGTCTTCTTGTCGCTGGTGATGACGTCCGAGGAAGGCAGATCATACAGCAATACCTGCTTGGGCAGCTTATCCACACTTTGGATAAAGGGGACCTTGAAGCTGATGCCGGCCTGGGTTATAACATGGTCCACTTTACCGAACTGGCGGACAAGACTATATTCGTTTTCCTGGGTGATGACAATACTGGATGCGCCTATGATCAGCGCGGCCAGGCATATGATAATCAAAGCAGCTTTTTTCACAGTTTTCATAAAGGATACCTCCATATTTTTTTCTAAAAAAGAGATTACTCTTCCGCCGTATCATTTTCAGGGGACGGAGAAACCGGCGTTACAGGCGCGTCAGCCCGGTCCGGCTCATCGTTGTTTCCTGCGTTTTCCCCCGTAAAGGATTCCAGAGGATAGATGGTCTGCATATTGCCGCTGGGACTTTCAATGATCACCTTCAAATCCGGCAGAACATCTTCCATCGTCTCGAAGAACATTCTCTGCTTGGTGATGACGGGATTCTTGATATACTCCGCATACATGGCGTCGAAGCGGGATACTTGAGCCGTTGCCTCGTTGATGCGCTGTGTCTTCTGCGCCTCGGCATCTTTGATGATGCCGTCTGCCTGTGCCTGTGCGGAAGGCAGCTGCTCGTTGCGGTACTTGTTGGCATTATTCAAGGCGGTTTCCTTGCCCTGTTTGGCTGTCTCCACAGCCTTGAAAGCCTCCATGACTTCCAGGGTAGGCGGCTCCGAGTCCTGAATGGTGATATTGACCAGCTGGATACCGATATCGTGGCTGGCCAGGCGATCCAGGATCATTTCCCGGATAGAAGCCTGGATTTCATTTTTTCCTGTGGTCAATACATCATCCACGGGATAGCTGCCGATCACGGTTCGAATACAGCTCTGACTGATATTTTTTAAAATTTCCAACGGATCTCTGGATGCGAACAGTGCTTTCACAGGCTCACTGTAGCGATATTCCACATAAAAATCCACATCGATAAAGTTAAAGTCAGAAGTGATCATCAGCGATTCGTCCTCGTTCACTTCATCATTATCCGTGCTGTAGCCGATGGAAAAGCCCTGGATGGTGGTATTCACCTTCCGCACCTGCTGAATGAAGGGAATCTTGAAATGGAGCCCGGGTTCGGTAACGGCCTGTGCCCTTCCAAGGGTAATCAGCACGGCCTGCTCCTGCTCCTTGATCTCATAGGCTGAATTCCACCCTACAATCACTACCACAATGGCTAAAACAATCATGGCGACGACGATTCCGGCGCCCTTTTTCGGTTTTTTAGGCTGTTGCTCACCGCCGTTCACTGTTTGAAAACCATTTTTAAAGTTACGAAAAGTTCCGTTATTCATATTACGCCTCCTATTCCAGTTCCGCATCTGCCCATCCAGTACCAGAGACAGCAGAGAACTTCCGGGCGCCAGAAGAGGCGCCCGTAAGTCCTCTGGGCACTGGATGGTCAGATGCTGTTTCCAGTTCCGTGTTTATGCGGATGCAGCATTGCTGCGTTCACCCATGCTTGCGGTACTGAAACTATCATACTTTAAAAATTGCGAAAAAGCAATGAAAATGATTGCACAGTAAATAAGGATAACGTGCTTTTGTCTGTCAATTGCTGCTTTGGGGAGGCGGGAAGATAAATTATTTTTAATAAAAAAGACGGTTTCAATTAAAAAAATATGTGGTACAATGTTGATTCAGGGAGGTATTGAAATATTGCATAGTTTGGCTGAAAACGGGACAAACTGTCCTGAAAAAGAATAGCCGGAAGGAGGAAATTATGAAAAAACTGATACTTTTTGTATGCACGGGCGTATTGGTGCTGGGATTGACGGCTTGCGGGAAAGGCGCAACGGAGGATAATCTTACTTCGGGGGCCTCGCAGGAGACATCGCAGGAGGAAAGCAGCGAAGAAACATCCGAAAATACTTCCGCGGAAGAGAGCTCCGGCACGGAACCGGGAGATATCGCCGGCGGGGGAGAAGAGGCTGCGGGATGGAGCGAGGAAATGACAGCACTGCGTTCTGCGGTTGTGGAAGCGGTAGGACAGGATGATTACTGGCCGGATATGCCGATGGAGGCAGATATGCTGGAGACCTTTTTCGGAATCACCTCGGATCTGTACGAGGACTATATGGCGGAGTCGCCCATGATCAGCGCAAATGTAGATACTTTGGTGATTGTCAAGGCGAAGGAGGAGCAGGCGGATGCAGTTTTGGAAATTTTGAACGGATATCGGGAGAACCTGGTTAATGATACAATGCAATATCCGCAGAATCTGGGCAAGATTCAGGCATCCCAGGTAGAAAAAATAGGAAATTACGTGATATTCGTGCAGCTTGGCGGAGGCGCCATTGAGTCGGGCGATGAAGAAGAGGTACTAACCAAATGCCAGGAAGCCAATAAACTGGCATTGGATGCGATTCGGAGCAATGTGGAGGGCTGATCTGTTCAGATTCTTAAAGGAGCGGGAAGATGGTTTTCAGCAGTATCGTATTTTTGTTTCGGTTTTTGCCGTTATTCTTTGTGTTATACTATCTGGTTCCCGGGAGGATGAAAAATGTCCTTCTCTTTTTTGGAAGCCTGATTTTTTATGCCTGGGGGGAACCGGTCTATGTGCTGCTGATGCTGTTTTCCACCATTGTGGATTATACCCACGGACGCCTGCTGGAGCGGTTTCGGGGGAAGCGGAGGGCGGGATGTATTCTTCTTTCCTCCGTAGTGATCAATCTGGCCCTGCTGTGTTTCTTTAAATATGCGGACTTTTTAATTCGGACAATCAATACTTTGTCCGGAAGCGAGTTTCCGCTGCTGAATCTGCCGCTGCCGATTGGAATTTCATTTTATACCTTTCAGACCATGTCGTATACCATTGATGTATATCGGGGAGAGGCGAAAGTCCAGAAAAATCTGCTGGACTTTGGCGTGTATGTGACCATGTTTCCCCAGCTGATTGCAGGCCCCATTGTGAAATACCGGGATGTGGAGGCGGGGATTCATGAGCGCAGCATCACCCTGTCCGGTGTCAGCGACGGAATGAAGCGGTTTTGTATCGGTCTGGGAAAGAAAGTGCTGCTGGCCAACCAGATTGGAGCGCTGTGGGTTCTGGTTTCGGGGAGAAATCTGCGGGAGATCAGTACACTTACCGCATGGGCAGGCATCGTGGCGTTTGCGTTTCAGATTTACTTTGACTTCTCGGGTTATTCGGATATGGCTATCGGATTGGGCGAGATGCTGGGTTTTCATTTTCCGGATAATTTCAATTATCCCTATATCTCGGCATCTGTTACCGAGTTCTGGCGCAGATGGCACATTTCCTTAGGCAGCTGGTTTCGGGAATATGTGTATATTCCGCTGGGAGGCAATCGGAAAGGACTGCTCAGACAGCTTTTCAATATTTTGATTGTGTGGCTGCTGACGGGGATCTGGCACGGCGCAGGGTGGAACTTTATGCTGTGGGGGCTTTGGTTTGCCCTGGCGCTGATGCTGGAGAAGCTGTTTTTAGGGAAGCTGTTAAACTGGCTGCCAAGGGGAATCGGTATTTTTTATACCTTGCTTGTAGTGCAGGCCGGCTGGCTGCTTTTTGCCCTGGAGACGCCGGGGGCGATCTGGGGATATCTGAAAGCCATGACGGGAATGGGGCATATTCTGGTGGACAGGGAGGCTCTGTATCTGTGCAGGCAATATGCGCTTCTGTTTTTGGCGGCCGCGGTGGCGGCTACGCCGCTTTTTTCCGCAATGGTGACTTTGCTGCGGAAGGTACGGACAGGCTGGTCAATCGCATTATACCGCTTTGGCGAGAAGATGATTCCGGCGGCTATTCTGATCCTTTCCATTGCCGGAATTGTGGATGCTTCCTATAATCCTTTTCTGTATTTTCGCTTTTAAGGATGGTACCTGATGGATGAAAAAAGAAGTACAATCATTACTATTATAATATTGTCGTCGATTATATTGGTTTTTACGGCGGGAGATCTGATTCAAAAGGACAGATTCTATTCGGAGCTGGAGAACAAAGTTCTGGCGGCAAAGCCGGAATTTTCCCTGGAGGCTGTATTTGAGGGAGAATACACGAAAAAGTACGAAACCTATCTGACGGACCAGTTTGTGGGCAGGGAGAAATGGATCAGGATGAAGACCAGAATGGACCTGGCTCTGCAGAAGAAGGAGATCAATGGAGTCTATCTGGGCGCCGGCGGATATCTTATCGAACAGCATCTGCCCCAGGACTATTCTTCCGTACAGGAGACGAAGAAAATATTTCTGCTGGAGAAGCTGGTGGAGAGCTGGAATGCGCAGGTCATGCTGGTACCTACGGCAGACAATATTCTCAGAGATAAGCTCCCGGCCTATGCCCTTTATTACGATGAGGCAGGGTTTTTGGAGCAGGTGGAGAATCGGGTAGGGACAGAGCATTATATCGATGTATATTCCGCAATGCAGTCCCATGCGGATGAAGAAATTTACTATCGGACGGATCACCATTGGACTACGCTGGGAGCTTATTATGGTTATCTCGTCTGGAGGGAGGCCGGGGAGCGGACAGAGGAAGGATATGATGCGGATGCAATGGAGACCGTGACGGAGTCTTTTCTGGGGACATTGCATTCGAAAGTAAATCTGAAAATGCGGCCGGATACGATCCGCTATTTTCCGGAGAGCGAAGAGCATCCTGTGAAAGTGATTTACGATTTGAAGGATACAAAGGACAGCTGTTACGAAGCGTCCTATCTGGATACGAAAAATAAATACGGATTCTTTTTGGATGACAACCATGCATTCATTGAAATAGATACGGATTATCACAACGGAAAGACTTTGTTCGTGCTGAAGGATTCTTATGCAAATTGTTTTGTCCCGCTGTTAATACCCCATTATGAGAAGATCTATGTAATGGATTTAAGGTATTTTAACGGCAGATTGTTCCGATTTATGGAAAGCTATGAACCGGAAGAGGGAATGGATGTCCTGGTGCTTTATAACTGCATTCATTTTCTGGAAGAATTTGCATATGTGGAGTGATTTGTACGCATGAGCACACGGCAGGGGAGGGAGGACACAGATGAAAGCGGTTGTATTTGATATGGACGGCGTTCTATTTGACACAGAGGTGGTGTGCATGAAAGCCTGGATGGCCATCGCGAAGAAAAACGGTTTGCCGGATATGGAGGAAATCTTTCCGCAATGTATCGGATTGAATGCCAATGACAGCAGGCAGATTGTTCTGAAAGCTTATGGAGAGGACTTTGACTATCCCGCATTCCGGCAGCAGTCCAGCGAATGGCTTCAGGAGTATATGGCGGAAAACGGCCTGCCTGTTAAGCCGGGAGCGCCGCAGATCCTGGAGTGGCTGAAAGGGGCAGGGTATGCCATAGGGCTGGCCTCTTCCACCAGGAGCAGTTCCGTCTACAGGTATCTGGAACAGTCCGGATTAAAGGGTTATTTCAGCGTAGTGATAACGGGAGATATGATCGAGCATTCCAAGCCGAGGCCAGATATTTATCTCATGGCCTGTGACAGGCTGGGGGTGCAGCCGGAGGAAGCCTATGCGATTGAGGATTCGCCCAATGGGATCCGCTCCGCCCATGCTGCGGGGATGTGCCCGATCATGGTGCCGGATATGATAGAGCCGGATGAGGAGATGAAGCGGTTAAGCTTTCTGATCCGGAAGGATCTGTTTGAAGTCAGGGATTATTTGCAGCAGGAATTAAAAAGCGGCAGCAGTGCAGACATCGGACGTGCAGAAGAAGTGGAATAGGAGAAGTGGAAATGGCAAACCTGGGAATTCCCGGCAACACCATCGAGGTGCTGCAGAAATATCATTTCATTTTTCAGAAAAAATACGGTCAGAATTTTCTCATAGATACCAGAGTGTTGGATAAAATTATGGGGGCTGCTGATCTTACCGAAGATGACTGTGTCCTGGAGATCGGCCCCGGGATCGGTACCATGACCCAATATCTGGCGGAACGGGCAGGAGAAGTGGTGGCGGTAGAGATAGACCGCAATTTAATTCCTATTTTGGAGGAGACATTGTCGGCTTATACCAATGTGACCCTCATCAATCAGGATATTTTGAAGATGGATGTGAAGAAGCTGGCCAGGGAACGGGGGAAGGCGCTGAAGGTGGTGGCCAATCTGCCCTATTACATAACAACGCCGATTATCATGGGCCTGTTTGAAAACCACGTTCCTCTAAAGAGTATTACCGTCATGGTACAGAAGGAAGTGGCGCAGCGGATGCAGGCCGGGCCGGGTACAAAGGATTACGGAGCCCTTTCCCTGGCGGTGCAGTATTATGCCAGGCCGGAGATTGTGGCATATGTGCCCCAGAACTGTTTTATCCCCAGACCCCAGGTGGGGAGTTCGGTGATATGTCTGGAGAAATACGATACGCCGCCTGTAAAAGTAAACGCGGAAGAGCAGTTTTTTGCCATAATCAGAGCTTCTTTTAATCAGCGAAGGAAGACCCTGGTGAACGGACTTGGGAACGCGCCTGAATTGGGAATTTCCAGGGAGCAGATTGCGGCAGCTCTGGAACAGATGCAGCTTCCCCCGGCAGTCAGAGGGGAGGCGCTTACATTGGAGCAATTTGCCATGTTAAGCAATTTGTTATTTTGATAAATTTACCTTCGACCAAGTGCATTTCCTTTTGACATATCTGTGGTGTGTGTGTTAAACTAAAGGATAATGTCGGGTATGATATACGGAGCAACTTCCCCGTTGCTGACACCAGATGAGGGAGCGGATTACCTTGGATAAATATGAATATAAAATAAGATCGGATGAAATCAAATCGCTGATAGAGGAGAAAGCCTATGCGCAGGCCGCTGAGATTGCCGACACCATAGACTGGCGGAGGGTGAAAAGCGTCAGGATGCTTTGTACGATCAGCGATTTGTACAAAGTAAACCGAAGATTTGAAGATGCGAAAAATATGCTGCTTCTGGCTTATGACAAAAGGCCGGGCGGCAAATCCATATGCTATTCTCTCTGCGAGATTTGTATTAAGACAGGGGAATTTGTACAGGCTTTGAAATACTGCGACGAATTTATAAAGGCAGCGCCGAAGGATTCGGGACGGTATATCCTGAAATATAAACTTTACGAGGCGCAGGATGTCAGTCTGGAGGAGCGCATCAGCGTTCTGGAGGAGTTGAAGAAGAGGGATTACAGGGAAAAGTGGGCATATGAGCTGGCATACCTTTATCACAGGGTAGGGCTGGCTACACGTTGTGTGGAGGAATGTGACGAGCTGATTCTATGGTTCGGCGACGGCAAGTATGTGGTCAAGGCTATGGAATTGAAGATGCTGCACCAGCCCCTGACACCGTCACAGCAGGCGGTGTACGACAGAAGATTTGATACATACGAGGAGGCTGTACCGGCCGAAGAGAACGGGGAAGCAGACATTTATGGAGATCAAACCGTTTACGATGAAAGCGCAAATTATTATCCACAGGAAGCTTATCCATATGAGACCTATGAAGAAGAGGGGCAGTATTACGGCGGGGAGCAGGATGAGGGATTTGAACAGGAAGATCTGGGAGAGACGGAGATTCAGGTCAAAACCATGGATGTAGGGAAATATAATACCATCAATCTGCAGGAGGAGCTGGCGGCAGGTCTCCAGGAAGTCCTGGGGGGAGAGGAAGCAGAGACGCCTCGGGAATCTGACGGGGCATTTTATGGAGATGCGTCCGCGGAGGAAGGTCAGGAGGACTGGCGGGAAACGGAAGAGACGGAAGTATTCTTCGGCGAGACTGGGGAGATGGAGCGTCTGGAGACGGCGGATACGGAGAACCAGATTCCCGAGGCGGAACAATTTACGGAAAAAGATCTGCCAGAGGAGATCGGCACTGTAAATACGCGTGAAGGCGGGAATCGGGCAGATGGTGAGGAGAAGAATGAGGTGTCTCCCAATGATTCCGCAGAAGCGGCCGCTGCGCTGTCTCAGGAGGCAGACGGGCAGATGAGCTTGGTACTGCCGGGAGAAGCTGCCGTGGAGAAACAGATTACCGGCCAGATGAATATAGAGGATATCCTGGAAGAATGGGAGCGGACAAAGAAGGAAAGCGAAGAGAAGCGCAAGGAAGAAGTGCGGGAGCGTGTTTTGCGCCAGACCGGTCCTATGTTTACCGAGTTTGAAGCCGCTGTGAGAGACGATTTGCTGGAGCAGCTGGAAGGCGGCCAGGGCGGGACTGCAGATGTGCGTGAGGAGCGAAGAGGGGGAGGTGCCGGGAGGAAGGATTCTCAGGCAGATGCGCCTGGAGAAGAGAAGGCGGCAGAATCGGGAACCGGATATTTAGAGACGGCAGAGCGTCAGGGGACAGTTTCGGCAGACGGCGCGGTCTATGAGAGTGAGGGGCCAAATTCAGCCGCAGATTCTGATGAGGCGGTTATGGCGTATTCAGAGAAGGACGGTTCTCAGGCATGGATATCCGGGGAAACATCTGCATTTAGGGAGGACGCGGAGATACCGGAAGAAGGACAGTACGGCGAAACGGCGTCAGGCTGGGACTCCATGGAAGAGGGACATGAGACGGCCGGTTGGGAGTATGCGGAAAGCACCGGGTATGAGGAAAGCGCGGAGGGATTGCCCGTAGAAGATGTTTATGAAGATCCGGAGACGTATGCGGAAGACCCGGAAGGAGCCGGTTGGGAGTATGCGGAAGGCACCGGATATGAGGAAAGCGCGGAGGGATTGCCCGTAGAAGATGTTTATGAAGACCCGGAGACGTATGCGGAAGACCCGGAAGGAGCCGGTTGGGAGTATGCGGAAAGCGCCGGGTATGAGGAAGGCGCGGAGGGATTGTCCGTAGAAGATGTTTATGAAGACCCGGAGACGTATGCGGAAGATCCGGAAGGAGCCGGTTGGGAGTATGCGGAAAGCACCGGGTATGAGGAATATGCGGGAGGATTGTCCGCGGAAGAGGCGTATGAAGACCCGGAGACATATGCGGAAGGCCCGGAAGGGGCCGATTGGGATTATGCGGCGGGTTCCGGCTATGAAGAAGACGCAGCGGAAGAGGAAGAGACAGGCGAAGAACAGGAACGTTACATAGAAGAAGACGGACCTGTAGACTGGGATTTTACAGAAGAGTCAGATTCACAGGAGACTCCGTCAGAAACAGAGGAGACGCCCGGGGATCCGGTGACTGACAGGGAACTTGCGGAAGAATGGGACGAGCAGTCGGTCTCTTCCGAGGCATTGGACTATATGGAAGCGTTGGAACAGCTGGAAGATTTGGAAGATGCAGAGGAAGCGGCAGCCGCCGTGAAGACGGAAGAGGGAACGGAGAGGACGCGCCCCGGGAAGGAAGAAACGGCAGGGGAGGGAACCGAGGCCGCCAAGGGATCGGGGAAGACGGCACTGGAACATGACAGAGCCAGAGTGCGGAGCTTGAGCCGGGAGGAGAAGGAGTTGTTTGCCCCTTTCATTCAGAGCCGCCAGTCCAGAGAACAGCTGGTGAAGGCCCTGGATGGCATCAGCATGGCAGCTTATACCGGTAATGTGATCATCACCGGTGAGGAGGGAATGGATACACTGACGCTGGCCAGGAATATGATTCGGGAAGTGAGTATGACGGACCGCAATTTCTCCGGCAGGGTGGCAAAGATATCGGGCCAGGGATTGAACCAGAAGGATGTGCGGGAGACGCTGGATCAGCTGCATAACGGCGCATTGATTATTCAGAAGGCGTCAGGCATGAATACCAGGACAGCCGGGATGCTGCATTCGGCGTTGCAGCAGGAAAAATTCGGCATTATTGTGATTCTGGAGGATACAAAGAAGGCGATCCAGAAGCTTTTCCTGGGTACGCCGGAGCTGTTCGGCGATTTTACGGCCAGAATGGATCTGGAGGCGCTGAGCAATGATGTGCTGGTATCTTTCGGCAGGCGATATGCCAGGGAAAAGGAATATTCCATCGATGATCTGGGCGTGCTGGCATTGCACACCAGGATTGAGGAGTGCCAGACCATAGACCATGTGGTGACCGTCATTGAAGTAAAGCAGATTGTGGATGAGGCCATCCGTCATGCCAGCAGGAAGACACTGGGCCATTTCCTGGATATTCTCCTGGCCAGGCGGTATGACGATGAAGATATGATTATTTTGACCGAAAAGGATTTTGTGGCATGAAAGGTGGTATCGAAATGACTGAAGCACGAGGCAAGGTATTTATTTCAGAAGCTGACCAGTATCTCTTTTCACAGGCAACCCATTATGATATTTATAAAAAGCTGGGTGCTCATGTTTCCGAGGAAGAGGGGGAAAAGGGCGTCTATTTCGGGGTATGGGCGCCGAATGCTGCGGCGGTGCATGTCATAGGCAGCTTCAATGACTGGGCGGAGGAGGCACATCCCATGGAGAAACTGGGGCCTGTGGGGATTTGGGGATTGTTTGTTCCCGGAGCAAAAACGGGAGATATGTATAAGTTTTTGGTCACGGCCCGGGATGGACGCAGGCTTTACAAGGCGGACCCTTTTGCAAATTATGCGGAGCTTCGGCCGGGAACCGCTTCTATTGTGGCGGATTTGGAGGGCTTTGCCTGGGCGGATAAAAGGTGGATGGAAGCCAGGGACAAAAGGGACGTGAACCGGCAGCCCATGGCAATTTATGAATGTCATATCGGTTCCTTTATGAAACATCCGGACGGAAAAGAAGGCTTTTACAATTATCGTGAGTTTGCGGACAAGATTGCGGAATATCTGAAAGAGATGAAATATACCCATATTGAGCTGATGGGGGTGCTGGAGCACCCTTTTGACGGCTCCTGGGGATATCAGGTAACGGGATATTATGCGCCCACATCCCGTTACGGCACGCCGGAGGATTTCCGCTATTTGATAGACAAAATGCATGGCATGAACGTAGGGGTGATTTTGGACTGGGTACCGGCGCATTTTGCCACGGATGCCCATGGCCTGGCGGAATTTGACGGCAGCTGTATTTTCGAACATCCGGATCCGAGACTGGGCTCCCATCCTGACTGGGGTACCAAGATTTTCAACTACGGCAAGCCGGAAGTGAAGAATTTCCTCATTGCCAATGTGTTGTTCTGGCTGAGGGAATTTCACATAGACGGTATCCGGGTGGATGCGGTGGCGTCCATGCTGTATCTGGATTATGGTAAGAAGGACGGTCAGTGGCTGCCCAATAAATACGGCGGAAATCAGAATCTGGAGGCTATCGAATTTTTCAAGCACCTCAATTCCGTGGTGAGAGGAACCTATCCGGGCTTTATTACGGTGGCGGAGGAATCCACGGCGTGGCCTAACGTGACCGGTGAGATCGGCGGCGACAGTCTGGGATTTACCTTTAAGTGGAATATGGGCTGGATGCATGATTTCTGTGAGTATATGAAGCTGGATCCTTTGTATAGAAAGGGAAATCACAATTCCATGACCTTTGCCATGAGCTACAACGAGGCAGAGAAGTATATACTTCCCCTCTCCCATGATGAGGTAGTACATTTGAAATGCTCTATGGTGAATAAGATGCCCGGGTACAAGGTTGATAAGTATGCCAATCTACGGGCAGGTTATACATACATGTTCGGCCACAGCGGCAAGAAGCTTCTTTTCATGGGGCAGGATTTCGGCCAGGAGCGGGAGTGGAGTGAGGAGAGAGAGCTGGATTGGTTTCTACTGAAGGAGGAGACGAACCGGGGTCTGCAGGCTTATGTGAAAGAATTGCTGCAATTATACCGGAAGTATCCGGCCTTCTATGAGATCGATGATTCATGGGACGGATTTGAGTGGATGAATGCAAATGACGGCGAAAACAGTGTGTATTCCTTTGTGAGAAAATCATCCAGGAAAACCAACCGTCTGTTGTTTGTGCTGAACATGACGCCCATAAAACGGGAGGGCTACCGGGTGCCGGTACCCACGGTGTCGAAGAAGAAAAAGTATCGTCTGCTGCTCAACAGCGATGAGAAAAGATTCGGCGGCTGGGGAAATGAGATTGAGAAGGAAATTCTGGCGGAAGCGGTACCCTGCCAGGGCAGGGAGTATTCCATTTCCGTGGATTTACCGCCTTACGGGGCCGCGGTGTTTGTGTTTTAAGAGCTTTCAGGGTAAAGGTTTTTCTGGTATTTACCGAAATAAAAGGTGTGAGTGCAGTGAGAGGCGCTTGCACCTTTTTGACAGGTGCGCCCAGCGGCGCACGTTTGTAAAATAAATTGCGGTCTTCGGCGGGAAATGAAACGGAGTGCGGCGGAGCCGGGCAGGAGAAACGATTGTGAAAATCACATTTACGGAACAGGCAATTAAGGAAGCGGAAAGACGGCATGCGGAAAGAAACAGAGCCTCGAGGGGACAGCATGGCGCCGTGACATCTCAGGCACCCTTTGCAGCTTTTTACGGCAATAACGCAAGGGCGGATATCCCGGGAATGGGAGGAGAGAGAGGGAAAAGTCTGCTGGAATTGCAGCAGGAGACGTCTGACATGGATGTAGGGGTCATGCGTGATTATATGACAGTGATGTCGCATACCCTGTCCGACGCGGATTATGCCAAGCTGCAGGAAGAAGGATTTGATTTCGGCAGTATGGATCCGGAAGAGGCCGTGACCATTGTAGATAAGATCAAGGCAGAGCTGGCCAGAGCCGGTAAACATATTGTGGGCTACACAGATAGTATGGATGTGGGAAAGCTTGCAGCGGCGCTGGGCAGCGAAGGGCTGGCCAAGACTGTCCTGGAGAAGTTTCAGGAGGCGGATGTGCCCCTGACCAGGGACAATCTGTCGGCATTGTCACAGGCGTGGACGATGAGCTCGGAATTGCAGCCCATGGAAGACGGTACGCGCAGTTATCTGATCGACAATGAAATGCAGGCGGAGATTTGGAATTTATACCTGGCGCAGAGCAGCGGTGCGGGGAGAGGCAATTCTGCGCCCAGATTTTATGCGGAGGATGTGCACGGATATTATACGCAGAGTGCGGGACGGGAGCGAAGCGGCGAACTTGCGGAGCAGATTGACAGGGTGATTAAGGCCTCCGGCAGGGAAGTCAATGCCCAGACCAGGAGCAGCGCCGGATGGCTTTTAGATAAAGGACTGCCGATTACAGCGGATAATCTGAAGAGGCTGGAGGAACTGCAGGATATTGAACTGCCGGTGTCCGAAGAGCGTTTCGGGGAAGCGGTTGCGGCTGCCGTGGCGCAGGGGAAGAGTCCCATACATGCCTCCCTGACGGGAAGGCAGGAGAATTTGTACGAGAAAGCGGCAGCCGTTTCAGAGTATTACCACAGCAGCGCTGTATGGGAGGCCAGCGTAGGTGATATTACGGCGAGAAGGCAGCTGGAGGAAGTCAGGCTGCGTATGACGGCCGAGGTGAATGTTAAGTTGCTGCGGAGCGGATTTTCCATTGATACGGCGCCTATGGAAGAGCTGATAGAGGCTTTGAAACAGGCGGAATACGAGCTGGCGGGCCAGTATTTCCCCAAAGATTCTCAGGCTGTGGAAAAATACCATGACTACCGCAGAGTCAGCAATGTGACGGATCAGCTACCCGGACTGCCTGCGGATGTGCTGGGAATGTTTGCCAAAGGGCAGGGAAGTGCCTCTTTGGAGACGATTTATAACGAAGGTAAGGTACTGCAGGATAATTATGAAAAGGCACAGGCCAGCTATGAGAAACTGATGACTGCTCCCAGAGACGATATGGGAGACAGCATTGAGAAAGCCTTTGCCAGCGTGGATCATATATTGAAAGATCTGGGTCTGGAGCTCACGGATGAGAATCGCAGAGCCGTGAGAATCCTTGGATACAATCAGATGGAGATGACTGTTCCCAATGTGGAGGCGGTCAGGAATGCTGACAGACAGGTACAGAACGTTCTGGAGAAGCTGACGCCGGCTGCTACGCTGAAGATGATTCGGGACGGCTTCAATCCTTTGGAGAAGAGTATCGGGGAGCTGGAGAAATACTTTAATTCCCTGCCTCCGGAGTATAAAAAGGAGGCTGAGAGCTACAGCAGATTCCTGTATGGACTGGAGCGGAATAATGAGATTACTCCGGAAGAGCGGGAGAGCTATATTGGAATATATCGTCTGGTGCGGCAGATCGAGAAAGCGGAAGGAGCGGCAGTGGGTGCTCTTGTAAATGCCCAGGCAGAGCTGCATTTTTCGAATCTTTTATCTGCGCTGCAGGGGAACCGGAGAAAGAGAGTGGATATACGCGTGCCGGATGAGCTGGGGGATATTCCCAAGCCCGCGCACAGGGGAGAGAGTATATCGGAGCAGATATCCAAGGCATTTGTCAAGACTGTGGCGGATATCAGGGCGGCGAACGAAGCGGCCAGAGAGCAGGAGGAGGCATCCGGAGGCAGTGAAAAGGCTGCAGGGGCGGCCATAGCAGAGACTGAAAGTGAAGTTGCCGGAAAACCGCAGACTACGCAGGACAAGGCGGAGCAAACGGCTGTAAAGCAGACATCCGATGCATTTGTCAAGGTTGCAAATGATGTTCTGACAGAAGTGTCACCTGATGAAAATGCTACAAGAGAATACAATCAGGAGCAGCTGCAGGAGCAGCGTCAGGCAGTCAGCGCCGCGGATCAGGATAGCGTTGCCATGCTGCAGAGAGGAGATTTGCCTGCCAGTGCGGATAATTTAATGGCGGCGCAGGCATTGAATTACGGTGTGGAAAATCTCTTTGAGCATGCCGACAGACAGAGACGGGCCGGAGAGCGCAAGGCGTCGGCGCAGATGGATATCATGGCGCTTCTGGCCGGAAAGGCACAGCCGGATCAGGCAAAAGAGGCTGCCCCTCAGGAGATTTCAGACAGTACCACGCTGTGGAAAAAGCTGGATCAAATGGACGAATTTGTGGAGGACTACAGGGATCTCACAGGGACCTCTCTGGAATCTGTGGAAGAGGCAACCTTCACGGAGGCGGACAGCAGCGTGGATGTGAAGCGTATGCAGCTGAATCATAAACAGCTCACGGTGGCTGCGGCGCTGGCCAGACGGGAGGAGTACTATCTGCCCATGTATGTGGGAGATCAGCTGACGAGAGTGCACCTGACACTGGACAAGAACAGCCAGACGAAGGGGACGGTTACCATAGGGGTAACTCTTTCCGAAGAGGAGCATATGCAGGCCAGGCTTTATCTGGAAAACGGGACTGTGCACGGTATGTTGTTCGGGGAAGGAAAAATGGATATAATGAAAGTACGGGAAATAGCCGATACTTTTAGAAAGGAAGCGGAAAGCAGCTGGACGGTGGGCAATATAACAACCATCGCCTCGGAGAAACGGATGCCGGCGCTGGTCAAGTCAGGAGAGCATACGCCCACGGAAAGTGCGGAGCTTTACCGGGTGGCAAAGGTATTCCTGCAATCAGTAGTCCAACAAGGAGAATGAGAAAATGAGAATTAATTACAATGTGTCTGCAATGCTTGCGAATAACAAACTGGCGAACAATGATAATCTGCTGTCGAAATCCATTGAGAGGCTTTCGTCGGGATTGAAGATCAATGCCGCGAAGGATAATCCGGCAGGGCTGGCTATGGCCAAGCGGATGGACGCCCAGCTGGAGGGTCTGTCCGTTGCAAATCAGAGCGCAGGCGACGGAGTTTCCATCATTGAGACGGCGGACGGGGCAATGTCCGAGATCAGCGAGATGCTGCAGCGTCTCAACGAACTCGCCATCAAGGCGGCGAATGGCCCGGAGTCTGAGAGCGACAGGAAGGTGATCCAGGAGGAAGTGGATCAGCTCACGGAAGAAATCGACAGGGTAGCTACCGTTACGGAATTTAACGGACAGCGTCTGCTGAATGGCGAATTCTCTCAGAAGGGATATGTGAACGGCAATCTGGACGTGAAGGTCAGTTCCTATTCCAGAAATGTGACAGCGAAGATTTACAATATCAAGGAATTGGTTATTGAGGAAAATCCCATGCCTGCCAATGAAAGCGAGCGGTATACCGTGAAGGCCGATCTGACGAACGGCGGTTTCCCGGATGGGGCTACGGCCAGCATAAGGGATAATTTGGTGACGATTCAGGGCGTGAATGGTTTCGAGATGACGCTGGATTTAACGAGCGTATTGGAGGGAGGAAGTGTTCCTGTTACCGTCCCGGATCTGGAGATCGATGCTACGGGAATCGGCCCTATGATTATTCAGGTGGGTGCCAATGAAGGACAGGTAATGGCCATCGATATTCCCGAGATTTCCCTGAGAGAAATGGGCATAGAAAAACTGGATGTGAAGACCGAAAAGGCGGCCACGGAAGCTATCGACAGAATAGACGGTGCGATTCAGTTTATTTCCAGCATCAGAGGCCGGCTGGGGGCTTATCAGAACAGACTGGAATCCACCATTAACACGCTGGATGTTACCTCCGAGAATATGACGGCGGCCTATTCCCGTATCATGGATGTGGATATGGCGGAGGAGATGACCAACTATACCACCTATCAGGTGATGACACAGGCGGCAACTTCCATGCTGGCGCAGGCTAATGAGAGACCTTCCCAGGTGTTGCAGCTGCTGCAGTAAAAAAAGACTGAGAGAGCGATATGAAAAAAGAAGACAGACAGCGGTTTACGTTCAGAATTGCGCAGGCAAATCCGACGGAATTGGCGGTAATACTATATGAGATGCTGCTTTGCTATCTGGAGGATGCAGAAGAAGCATTGGAGGCAGGGGATACCGTGCTTTTCAGGGAGGCTGTCCGGAAGAGCAGGGGGTGTCTGAACGAGTTGCTGGGATCATTGGAGCTTCATTATGAACCGGCGCCGACATTGCAGCGGTTGTATATGTTTTGCCTCAGGAGACTGGCACGGGGAGAACAGCGCCGTGACAGGGAGCCTTTGGCTGAGATCAGGCGTGTGATCGTGCCGTTGCGGGATGCTTACGGGCAGATCGCAGCGAGCAACAGTGCCGGGCCGGTGATGAATAATTCCCAAACAGTATATGCCGGGCTGACGTATGGAAGAAATACTTTAACCGAGAACATGGCTGACCAGGGCTCGAACCGGGGAATACTTGCGTAAGGATTCTTCCTGGGGAGCCGGTTCGGCGGCAGCCAGGTCCGTTAAATGCTTGTATCTTTTTTGGAGTGAGTTAATCTCATAAATATAGCTGTCAATCAAATCAATTTCCAAGGCATTGTCAAAACCCGCGTAGGCATCATTAAGGGCCTGCCGGGTTTTTTCTATGGAAACTTTCAGAGGCAGGGGGGAATAATCTTCTCCTGTCGTATCATCTGTTCCGACTTTCTGACTGAAATACATTTTCATAACAAGCAATCCTTTCCAAATAGGTAAGTAGTTTCGTTAAAAGTATAGGCATGGAAAATGAAAAATATTCCAGTATTGGAAAAATTAGTGAATGTCGTTTTTTGCGCATATTCTTGTTTGTCGGACATATGTATATTGTATAAAGCAGTCCTTGCAATAGATTTTGTGCCGTGGAGGAAGATATGGAGAAAGTTATAAATCTGGTCATGAGAAGTATTCTGGGTACCATAGCGATTTATTTTGTGAATGCCGCACTGGAGAAAGCAGGGATTTCTTTGGGTGTAGGCATCAATGCGGTAACTGTTTTGACATCCGG